>ERZ1370068.4815-contig-3870_pt1 | contig 118239 bp, 184 predicted proteins | sample MGYA00561227_ERZ1370068 | MGnify/ENA primary metagenome ERZ1370068 (study PRJEB38410, sample SAMEA6850437) | metagenome | study: Metagenomic assessment of the ecological functions of the soil: analysis of the soil microbiota associated with the...
TCAGTTACGTATTGCTACCAGAACTCATCACAATTGGCAGACCTCACGGGCCGGGACCGATCGGAGAGGAATCGCAGGATAGTGGTGTCGACGCAATGCAGAAGTCAGGCGTTCTCCGACTCGTTGGCTCCCGAGAAGGAGATCGGGCGGTCATGCCTCATCTGGATCACGACGGCAGAAATGGCAGAGTAGAAAGATCGATAGGCCCGGTCGGCGAGGGCGAGCCAGGTGTCCATCTCAGCGCCCGAGCACGCCGAGGCGCTGACGGAGCTGCACAACTCGTCTAAGGATCGCTGAAGAGATCCGCCGGGAGTCGGGCGCGTGGCTCGCGAAGTGCCGCGCCGCATCGCTACAACGGCCCGGGCGCGCCTGAAACGCCGTCAGCCCGAGAATCATCACGGCGAACCACCGGTGGCGCCGCCTGGCGGGCTGGCCGTCAACTGGGCGAGCGCCGCACGCAAGAAGCGAGACCGGAGGGGCCACAGCGACGCAGATAGTCGAGAATCGTTTGGTCGCTGGCCGGCAGTGCAGAACAGTAGCGGAACACCGGACAGGGCGCGAGGCGGCCACAATGCCTCTCGGCCTCACCTGTGCGCGCAGCCTCGCCTCAAAAGCCAAACCAGGAGCTGCGGAGAATCCACCCAGGACACAGCAGGCCAGAAGCCAGTGTCGGACCATGGTTTGACCGTCTGCGCCCGTCCGAGCGCATATAGCCGGTGCCGTTCAAGTTGAAGAGCGTTCTCGACGCCGAACCAGAAAGACTCAGAGGTTTGAATGTCTCACGACTTGAGATCGACTGCCCCTGCAGTCATCCCAGTCATAGTTAAGCTCCGGTGCAGATCCAGGTGAGCCAATTCGGGACCGATGCTGTCCGGCCACGATATGGCCGACGCTGCGGAAAGCAGGTTGATACCTCGGGGCAAAGGCGGCGCTCCAGCGGCAAAAGCAAGAGGAATACGATAAATCCAGCATAAGCCGTGGAGTGTTGGGCCAGCCTCGCCGAAGAACCGGCCTGACGATCCAGTTTTCCGCAAAATCAAACTCGATTTGCTTCGCCCAGGTGTCAGAGCGTGCCCGTAGCCGGAGGGCCGCCAGGCGCCCAGACCGAGCGGCGGGACGAGAATGTCTTCGTGTGCGCGCAATTCAGCGAAACATCGACCAGCCAGCGAATGCCGGTACCGCGGGAATTCGGTCGTCCGCCCGGTCCCCATTTGCCGAGAACAAGGAGTAACAGGACCGCCGGAAGTCCGACGCGCCAACCGGTCAATTTGCTTATGCGACCGCATATGTGAGGATCAACGTCAGGAATGCCGAGGACTGCGGGCAGGATGCGCATTTGAAATACCCTGAGCCCCGGCAATTCGTGAGACTGCGCCCTGTAGTAGAGACATCAGGGGCATGAACTCCTACAGGTAGTGGCGCTCCATCTGTAATAACCGGTGAAAAGATCGGAGCCGAAATGCCTTTGTGAGGAAAAGTTTGTAGCCGGGTGACAGGATCCAGGGTTCATCCTCCTGAAGGGGTGGAAAGCGATCGAGGTTCCAGATCGAGATTATGCTGAAGGCATAACCAGCAGTGTTACAGCAACCAGATGACCTTGCGAGGTTCGTCCTTCGGCTTCCAGTTTCACTTATGACCCGACCGGTTGCACCTGAGCTGAAGGGCGGAAGTGAAATCAGCACTCTGGCTTGACGGAATATAGAGCCTCGTGCGCCAATATGCAATCGGTCGGACGGAGGACTGAAAGATATTGGTTATAGCAGACGAATGCTGCAAGTAAACCTCACACGTATGTTTTTCCTGAAATCTGCAGATGGGTCAAATGGCTTGGGTTGAGGTATAAGTGTTCACACTTCTGCTCTTGATGGTGATTGGCAGGGCTATTTGCGCCTGATTGGCCTGGGATGGGAATTCCGCCTCGCCTTGCCTCCGGATGCCACCCCTTACCGGAGCTCAGTCTCATCTCGATGAAGATGTCACTGATCTTGGGATGAGCCGTTGATAGGAACCGGAAGCGCTGGAACTTTGACGTTCAGGGATTTACACCGGGGAACGCTTCTTAGTTCTACCATCAATGGGGCCGTACGCGCTTCAAGTCGCCGAACGCTCGGGCCACCTTGGCGAGGCCGCGGCGTTCAAGCGTTCTCCCGAGCGGGACCCAGATCGACTCTCCGAGGGTCCACTCGCACCGGCCGCCGTGGTTCTCGGGATCTCAGGAATCCTCTCTGCGGGTCATTTTCCTGATTGCGGAGCTGACTTCTCAGGATACTGAGATGGGTCTTTCTGGCCTGCGCTTTTTCCTGCGGTTACGCCGCTTCAACGCGCCTCAATTCGCACTCGACCGGACTTCTGGACGATCACCATATGGCTGGTTCGCGCTACTCATGCGGCCTTCTACTTTTCCGCTCGCGTCGCCGGACAGCGTGCACGCGAAGGCCCACGTACTGAGCGGTCTGTTCCTGGGACTTGCGACAGGCGCAAGCACATCGCCGTCCGGTCGTTAGGCTCCCGTCGGCCTGCCGTGGACCTGATGGAACTGAGGAACTCCCTGGAAGCGAGTGCTCGTGGGATTATGGGCCCGTGGTAGCGGGCTTTGCCCCTCGCAGGAGCCCTATGCTTTTTCTGCACGCGCGTGAATCTCGGCCGGGCGATCTACCACGCCTGGCGGCACTCGACAGACCTGGAAGTGGATCCCGTTGTTAGTTCCCTGGCCCCGGCTTCTCAGCGGCCCAGGGAAAGCGCCGCTGAACCATGGCGTTCCCAGTGGCTCTTGCATCGCCCTGGCGATTGCCGGTCTGGTCGTGTCGGTCGCACGCCCTACGAAGCAGACGGTTTGGCCTTGCGGCCTCCGTCTTACCAGCCGCAGGTTCGATTCATCGGGGGCGCAATGGCCCATGATCCGGTATACGCTGCCGGCTGGTCCCGCTGATCGCGCTGACGGCAGCTCTGGCCCTGAGCGCAGTTCGCTTTCGTGAGTCCCGGCGGCCCTGGATTTATGCTCGCCTTATGCATTCCCCTGGTCTCTTCAGCAATGCAAGTCCTGATACTCGTCCGCGAGCATCCCGCGCGCAAACGCCGCGCGCTAGGGTGGCGTCGAACGTTCCCGACGGAAGCCGAATAGGCCGTGGGGATCTGGTCGGACTTGCCCCCTGCTCGACCGGCGGCGATACGACGCGTTCCGCCGCGCGGGATATTCGGGGATGGCGCCGAGGATCCTTCGGCTGACCGCGATCGCCAGTTTCGCATCCTGGACGCGATCTTCCGTTGCGCCCGTTCTCGCCCTGGTTCACGGAACGCCTGACGCTGGAATATGATCTCTTTGGTTGCCGAGTTTTCCTGCTCCGATCCGGGAATCGGCGGTTGGACTTGCCCGAACCGGACGCGCCGCACGACTGGAAGTATTCGCACCCGGTGATACGCGCATCTATCGTCGAAAAATGAAACAGCAGATGACGAATACGGTTGTGCTGCATGCGCGCGCCCAGCGCCCCTCCAGCGTCCCTCGCGCCAGGACCGTGGACCGAATACGACAGGACCCCGAGCCTTCTGGGCTCCAGTCCGGGCCGGGCGGCCGCAGTGCAAGAAGTAGATCAGGGAGCGTTGCCCCGATGCGATGCAAGCTCATATTGCATGGGCGGCCTGTGCCCCTCCAGTCCCAGCCAGGTTATTAGGCCTCCGTCGCGGCGTGCGATCGCGCAGCGCACGCCAGATTTTTCTGGTGCTGCTGCCACAGGCACTCCAAGCCGGCCGAGATCCAAAGGTGAGAAAGCAAAAAGGGGAGCGACGTGGCTGGCGTCCGCGAGGTGCAGGACTGCTGCCCAATCGAGATCTCGTTCCCGCTCACGAAGCAGAAGCCGCTACAGGCCCAGGAGGTGGCACGAGCCGCGCGTTAGATTCTGGACTCGCGTTGAAGGCATAGTGTGAACCGCCAGTAGTACCAGGGTCCTCTCCCTCTGAGGGCACCCGAAAGAGCACTCCTCCCATTTCTTGCCAGCCATGTTCCGGCCAAAGGTCCAGTTTGCAGTCTACCCGGAAACCGTGCCACCGCGTCCGCCAGGGCTGGGTATGCAGGTCGCGAAAAGCTCGGCTGGTCGGGATCGAACACGGTCTCGGCGGCCCAGGTGTATTCGGCGGGTTTCCAGAGTAACGCTGGGCCGTTCTGTAGCTGTGAATCGGAGTAATACGGAACATACCCCTTTTCCCGAATATTTCCACGGCCGGCTTGAAGTCTTCCGCTTTGGTCATGAGGTCGAGATCGCACAGAACCCGCAGTCCGAGGTCGCCATAGTACGCCTGTGCCAGCGGAAGGCCCTTCAAGATCAGGAACGGCATCCGCTTGTTCTGCAACGCCGCGCATAGATCACGAAGATTAACCAGCAGCCGGCGGTTTCGCTCGGTATTTTGCGATCTGGCATGGGCAAGCGGTCAGGCCAGCGCCGGCGGCAATCGATGGAGGGTTCCTGATCCAGACCAGAGTTGATGCAAATAGGGAATCAGACAATGACTGCGTGCGGTTGACCACGTCTTTCCCAACTCGGGCTCTACCCTTCAGTGCCGGAGGAAGGGTGGGGCTGAAGCCGCCTCGGCTATCAACCTGTGGGGCGGCGGAACTTACGACCGACCTTCATCGGGCGGCTCGCTTACCCCCGAAGATTTTTCAAGAGGAAGAGTTCGAGAATCTCAACCACGGCATCCAGGTCTTGACCGTAGTGGAGGCGGTAACATCCGTTGCGGGTCAATTTCAGCCAGAAACGGCGGTGGCGTTCCATGACCTGGGGTCTGTCGATAAAAACGAGGTCGCCCGCAAGGAGTTGGAGGGCCTCATCGGGATCTATCGCTTCATCGCAGTTCAGCTGCCGAATGGCGCAGAAAAGGATCGCTCCGGGCCTCGGACCGGTTTGGCGTGTGGCCGGGTGCAGAAACGTGCATCGACACCAACCCTCGAAGCAATTCTTTGCCGCCGAAAGCCGCAGCGCGGGCCGTATCCTGGCCCAACTCTGGAAAGAACCGATGGTAGTCGGGCAGAAAGCGGAGATGCCAGGGTTTCTTGCCCCGACACGTTGAGTGCTTCGTCCTGCTCCCGGAAGATAGACTACTACGCCGTCCGGAGCAGACCACCCGGAATCCGGGCTGGCGAGCGCAGGCAAACGCCAGGGTACTCTTTCCGGCCTGGCTCGGTCCGCAGAATAGAAGTCCCCGGTCGCCGCTCGCCACCAGCCGACCCGTGAATGTAAGCGTGAGCGCTCGCCGGGCCGTGAGTCATCATGGTGAAGGCCAGGCATCTCCGGGTGAAAGTGCTGCGCAGAAAGGCGGTGTGTCACGAGCCATTGCCGGAGCCAGCTGAACTTCTGAGGCACACCCTTTTTCAAGATCAGCGATGGCAGCGTTCTTGGCGCCCGACCGAGATATGCGTACTGTCTCCCTGACTTCGAAAGACTGGTCGGGCCACGGCGGAATTCGTGAAGGAATCATCCACCAAAAAGCCGGATGACGAACTGAGTTTCAATCGAATCGGGCGAGAAGCGGATGGGCCGTAACGCCCAAAACCGGCAACGACAGGCCCGGGCTATGTCCGCACTGTTGGTTTCGAGCCGCGTGCGCACCCAAAGGGGTGAAGTGCTCGACCAGCGGCGCCGGGCAACTACGACCCAAAGGATCCCGCGCCTGGGCAACCGTCTCCAGTCATTGGTTTCGCGATGTGAAGATTGATGTTCGAGATTCTTGACCTTGAATCAACGCGCTGGCCGAGTATGCAGGCAGGGTTGCCGGAGCGCGGAAGCGACATTATCCGGTGCGTCAACGGTCAATGCCCAACTCGATAGGATCTGGGCGCCTTTGTTCCCGTTCCGGATTTCTCAACCTCGAGAACGGCCCCTGCGTAGCGTTGACACCAGCACTCGTCTGCCATGCTTTCTCGGCCGGAAACCAAGTCATCGCCGACTAAAGGTACTCGGATTTGCCGCTCCCGGACAAATTTTTCGCATGACGACGCCTCGAGATTCCTGAGCCAGACCGCCGCTCACAACCTTTTCCTTCCCCAACCATTGAAAATGCCAGGACGCGCTGGTGACCGAGCGGTGCGGATTTCCGTCTCTGGCAGCATCCGCGGCGGCGATCTCTCTTCCCTGTAGTCCCCGCCACTCTCTCCGCAACGCTCCAGTGGAAGCGCGGATGCTGGCTTCCTCTGGCAGCGGTCGAGCGAGGATCAGCAGCGCCGGAGTTTGCTTGCTTCTTCAGGAACTGCGCCACTTCCTACAACTGGCTTTGACCTCGGGATCTTCAAGCCAAGGGCGTGCGGCGACCCCGTGAATGCCCTCATGCTGAGACCCATCGCTGCGATTAGAAGCAGTGCGCCGGCCAGCAAACCGTTTGCCCGCGCGTGCGCGCGAGCCAGCATATTCGGGACTGATTTCTGCCGGCCAATTCGGCTCCCGCCTCATTCCGGCATACAAAATCAGGAGTGAGATGTGGGGCAACGTACGCTTCGCGCTCTCGGTGACAAATCGCCGGGGTCGCGGCCGAATCCCGCGTGCGGAGAACATCAGAGCCCTCGGGTCCTCAGCCACAGGATGGCGAACAGAGCGAGGGGTGGCAATGAGCCTGGCTTCCTTGAACTTCCCGGACGTGGACCCAGGTCAAGTGCCAGTCCATTAGGTAAGGACATCAGGATCACGGGTCGAATTCGGTCCACCATAAAGCAGATTTCACGACAAAGTATGGACCGGTAGAGCCGCGCCCACTGAAGCCCAATCCACGACATAGGTGCCAAGCCGGGACCGTGGGAACCCTTTGTTCCATGCCAGCCGTGACGCTGAACGGCGCCCTGCCGGAAGATCACTCGCAGACTGAACCGCCTGGCTCGAGCGCGGGTTTTGCCGTCGCAGGTCCCGGATCCCGCCAGAAGTGATAGGCCGCAGCCACCAAAAAGCGGTCGAATCTCACCCTTCAGTGAAGCGGGTAAGACGCGACGCGATCGCTGGTCCACATCGCCAGAGAGGATCAGATTTCGACCGAGGGGGGCGGAAGAGGGGTAGTAGAATCCCCAAACCAGCGCCGCTCACAGTAAGGTTCCGGTAAGGAACGCTGAGAACATGCAGGACGACGACAGCGATGAGTGGTGCGTCAGAGGACAGCCGTCAAGCCAGGCAGCTTCTGCGTCGTCCGCCGGGTTCAGCTGGCAGGGTGCAGGGCATAGAGCCCGAACGCCCCGAGTGCCGTGAGCAGCGCCATCAGGAGCCATACCGCGAGGGTGGTGGTAGAACCAGAGGAGAGGCGCGTAGTGGAGCAACGACCTGAAAGAGAGGAGCTGGCACCCGACCATGATTCCGGCGAAGTTCACCAGCCGGCCTGATGATGGCGTCGCCGCCGTAGATGATCGGATAGCGCACGCAGGATGATGCCATGCAAGGCAATGACGCGGCCCCGGAAGATCGTGAACAACATCTGGAGATACGGACCGCGGGCCGGGGTGTGTGATTGCGCCTCGGCTTGGCAGCTGAGCGGTTGGCTTCGTGGGAGCAGCCAGGCGTGCACTGGCTGCGCCGGTGCGGCTGCGACAACGAAATGTGTTACGCCGCCCACCCCGGGTGTGGGACCGGCGATGTCGACACCAGGGATTGATTCTCGTTCAGCCAAGCAAAAATAGCGACGGGAAACCACATACGTCGAGTAGACTTCTGGTGGAATTGACACCTTCGCCGGCGCGTTTCGAGACTACCATTCCCCGATGCAAGGCGGCTCGGGTGCATGACTGGGCTCACTGGAATGCGCGGGGAGCGTGCGCCTGGAGGAGTCGTGCAAAGCGTTTCCCTCACGCCGACTCTTTTGCACGGTGTTCCACGCTCGCGCAAACAATGACCCCGAGTAATCGAGCGCTGATGTGCCCATCCGACATCTTCTTCGATCGTCCGCCCGGCGCGGTGCGCCGCCGTTGCAGGTAACTTGTTGCCGCTCTCACCCTGCGGGCGGTTTCTCGCCTGACCTTCGCGGCTTTGATCTCATCTGACGTAGAACAGCCTTCGCGGCCAAGCCATGGGAATCCCGCAAGCCGCCCGGGAAGCCTTCAGCGCATCTGCTAACGCTTAACCTCCCTCCGCAGCTGCGTGCATCCGGGACATGCAGGTGTGAGTATTTCCACTACGCAGATCCGCCACAGCCTCCGCCGGACCGCCATGGAAGGCGCTGACCTTGCCGTTGCGTGCCTGGGGATATTGCCACCGCGGCTCGGGTCGACTCACTTCATCGCCAGATTCGCGTCATGTCCAGGATCGAATCTCGCGCTGCTACGGACGTTCGAGCGTGAGCCGAGTCTACCCGCCGGCAGAAACGGAGATTTTTATCGGCGTCAGTAATCGCCGGTGATGAGTTCGTGGTTTCTACCCGATTGTAGTCGGCGCTGGTGCCGCACGGCGTTGCCTGGATCTGGCCATTGATGCTTGCAACGAGCTGGATCGATCGCTGGTTGTGGTGGGCTCCGCCGATCTTGCCGGTGCCCAAAAAAGCAGCCCGAGCTAACATTGAGTTCCGGGCTTTGTGCCGGGCAAGGACGAGCCGTGCGACGCTCTACCGTCAATGCGCCAAAAGGCGGCGTCGGGCGTACCGGGCCGGGGAGGATCTCGGCCCGGCTTCGCTGGAAGCACAGGCCAGGCGCGGCCGCCCGGCGGTGGCAAGGCGCGGCGTTTACGGATCGCTCTGAATCCATCACCGATGGAGTAAACCGGGAGTTCTGTTCCTGTGGAGCAAACCTCCGAGCTCTGGTTGCGCCATCCGTGCGCTGGAAGTGGATCACGTTCAACCCCGCGAGAGCTCGGGGCAAACGCGGAGTTCGACTTTCCGCGAGACAGAGTTCCGGCAGTCCATCAGCGCTGCGGGTCGAAAAGGCCCAGAGTTCATCCAACGGAACGATCGCTCCGGGCGGTTTGCCAGCACCGGATCTGACCCGGCACGACAGCCCCATCCCTTCGCTACCGGGGCTGGGGATTCCTGGAACGCCGCCTCGATATATCGGTCTCCCCCTGCTGTGTCCGGCCATCCTTGGTTTGCCCATTCTTTGATGGCTCTCTCGCCGTACGACCCACTCCTCCCGGTCCCGCGTTCTTCGCAGCCTCCTGGCTAGGGCCTCGGCGGGAGGCTCCTTTACTGCTTCTGGTCAAACTTCGACCATGCGGCAGACGCCGAGGCTTGGGCAGCGGGTCCGACCTGGCGGTCAGCAACGACCATACATATCCGCGTTGCACCCGCTGGGTGGCTGGCTGCGATCGGCGCGGGTTGGATGAATGCTTCATTTCCTGCAGCCAGGAACATCCAAAGCTGTGCGAGATGAGCCTCCGGTCGGTCCGCGCGTCCGGAGCGCCCTGGAATTTCACAGGATCTTCGATGGCCAGGAAACATCGCGGAATCTTCCACAAGACGTCTTCGAGGTGCGAGAGCCGGGTTCTGACCGGACTGGCACAGATGCGCGGCTGGCGAGGCGACACATCCGTGGAGGAGAGACCGCGCCTCGATATCAGGAATATATTGAGACCCGGTCCTGGCCAAGGACCCCTGATCCTTGTATGCACCATCGCCAAGAACGTGGGAAATCCCCATGAGAGCCAACTGAGGGACTCGATAGCCGCCTCGCACAGGTCTCAGCAGGGAGGTTTGTTTGCCGGTTTCAGACTAGGTGAATAGAAGCTGGGCCCTGACACGCACAGCACAGACGGCCAGAACGTACGCCGCAGCGCCCGGATCGGGCAGGTACCGGCTGCCGACGATCGAGCCGATCGGCGCCAGCCGATTCCAACCGCGTATCCAGCCAGAAGGCGGGCAGTGCAGCCGGTGCAGGCACGCGGATAGACGCGTACGCACCCGACAAGCGCGGCAGCGGAATCGAGCAGGTTGGGGAAGTGAGCAGCCGTCACGGCCGCCGTCCGGCGTACGCTGACCCATCGTGCCCGCGGCCAGGCATCGCGCAGGAAAGGTCTCCGCTGCCGGTTCCGGTCGTGCCGATATGAAGCTTCTGCGATCACAGCGCCGGCGAGCAGGGCCGAATGGAATGAGTGCGGGCCACCGGCAGCATCGGCCTGGTCGGCGGGACGGTTTTTCTCGCAGAGCTTGAACGATCTCTGCACGCTCGAGAGCAGCAGGATCACGCCGGCCGCCGGATAGTAGAGATGCCGGTTGGCAGCCGCACGGCGCCGCCGATGAGAGAAGGGAAAGCCGAGAACGGCGAACGGATAGAAGGTTCGGCTATGAAAAGCAATCCCACGCGCCGGGGAACTGAGGGTTCCTGGATCCCCGCCACCAGCAGGTTGAGCGCGAGGGCTAGCAATCCTCATCGCGGGCGGGGCCATGCCAAACAATCCCACTGCGAGGTAGCCCCGATGCAACCCGTGCCTGCCCCACGGACGCATAGGAGGGTTGCGATGATCAGAAAGATCAGCGCGAGTTCCAGGAAGTTTCGGTCGGGCGCTAACTCCCCTAACGAGACGTCTCCGTGGCGTGGTGACGAGAACTGGAATGTGTCGAGCGGCCTGGCGCCGCGGTCCTCGAACCACGCCACGTTTTCCTGCACCATGGTTACCCGCAGAATATAGCGTCCTGGCTGGCCGGGAGCGTAAAACGATCACCTCGGAGCGATCACTCCTTCGCCCGACCCAGGAACCTCCTGGCAACGCCGTGCGCTCTGCCATTCCGTTGATACACCCTGCCGTCCCGGTCGAGCCAGTGAGAGGCGAGGTGGTCCCGGATTGATATCTCCGAGTGCCAGGTTTCGGCCAGGGTACCGCGCTCGTAAGTTCTTCACCCAAACGGCGAGTCGGAGAGTCTCGCCGCCCGCCTGCACGATCGTGGAAGCTGTGCGGTCGAGCGCAGCTCGTGCGAGAACTCCTTGAGCGCGCCCCGGTCGACGCCGGGCTGGTTAGCTATCCGACCCGCCAGACGGCTGGCTGCTGTCTCCCGGGTGATAGCCCTGGCGACCGGATCACCTCATAAACCTGGTCAGACCCGAAGCTCCGGAATTTTTCGCAGCCGGTTCGTCGGAAGCCAGACGAGCGCCGAAACGACGCTCTCCGCGGCCTGCTCGAGTCTGTCCGTGTGAACAATCACCAGACGGACGCCGAGTGCTTCAAGAAAACTCAAGCGCAGCCGAGGACGTGGAAAGAGTCGAGCAGCGTATGCGTCGGTCGGCCGGAACCAGGGCGGAAAATAACCGCTGTATCCGTTGACCAGTACCCCTTCCAGTGGAACACGGAAAAATAGCTTGTATTCCACGTTCAGACCGGGCGGACCGGCAGCCCTCAGGACGGAAGATTCCCTGGCTGAGCACTCGCCAGGCCACCGGTACACGGGGAGGGGTTCCCGTTGCCTGGAAAACCATCGCCATCGGAATAGGCACGGAGAAGTACTCGACTTCTCAGAAACTCAGGGGCCTTTCCGAGAACCGATGCCACCCGCTTGATCCTGGAGTCCGCTGCAGGATCGCCGCAACTCCGTACCCGGCAACCAGCGCTCGCCCGAACACAAAAGAACAGCGCGAAGCGGAAAAGGCGTGGAACCCGCAGGCCACTCGAAAACCGGGCGCAGCTTTGTTAAGAGCAGAGAAATATCGGCCCCGGGAGAGAGAGGCCCAGCACTTGAATCTTGCGGACCGAGCGAGAGTACCAGGGCCGAAAGCGCCGTGAGCAGAAGCGAAGCCAGCCATGCGTTCGCCGCGCGCGGCAAGCCAGCGGATCTCGAACTGAGAGATGCGCGGCCCCGACTCCCGGCGAGACGATGCAGAATCAAGCCGGGATGCAGCTCGCCTTCGGCCTTGTTGGAACCTTTGAGTGATCGGGGCCTACCAGATTCCGGTTCATCGGCGGCGGCACAGAGATAACTGGTCAGGTCCGCCGAGAACTCGATCAAGCTCCCGACGCTGCGCGAGCGCCCGTAGGTGGGCCTGGCTCGAAGGTAGGGATGACAGCAAGGGACCGGCACAGACGAAGATCACCAACCCCGAGATCACCGGAAAGCTTACGGCAAACGTGCCAGCGGAGAAGATCCCGCTGGGTATAGAAGTGATACCCGATGAACAGGGCGACAAAGACGCAGTGAACAGGGCGGTAGCTGCAGGCCAGGGCCTGTAATAATAGGAAAAGAGTGTAAACAGCCAAAGGTCGCGATAAGCGCCTCGTTTGAGGAATCGGTTGAGGAAAAGAAATACGAAGGGTATCCACTGGCAAGTCAGCAGCTGAAGGTGCTGCAGGTGGGCGAAGCGAAAACGACAAAAAGCAAAGATCACCCCGCACACCAGGGCAGGAGCTTGCTGTTCGGTGCAGAGATCTCTTACCAGGAGATACATACCCCAGCCGGACAGGACGAAAGAGGCTGTGGACGAGGAAGTTGTAGGTCAGGATCAGGCTTCCGGAAGTGACAAACCCGCGGTATTCTGGCGTTTGTTACAGTGCGCTGGAAAGAGATGCTCGGAATAGGTGAGTACGATCAGCCGCAGGGTAAAAGATATTCGCCTGCCAGAAATCGTGAGCGGCGAAACGGAGCCTATGATGATAGTTCCACCCCAGGGTCCAAAGGTTCAGCAGGGGATCTCCAGATCACCTGGAATGGCATGCCAGGGATCGCGAATAGACGGATAGGTCAAGATGACTGAAAGGATCGAGTAGAGAAGAAGCGAATAGCGAACTTCCCGGCTGAATCGGATGATGAAGTCGCGCCCAGCGCACGGCCGGCTATTTTGAACTGGAAGCGCAGGTTTCGCTATGCATCGGGTCTCAGTATTTTCGAGTCTTCGGGGTCAGGCTCCCTGGTTCATTCAGGAGGACGGCAAACGCCTTCAAGGCGATGGATCCGCGAGGATCGTGCATACCACCGTGCGCCGGTCGCGCGGTCCGTCGAACTCGCAAAGAACACATTCTGGCCACCGGAGCAGCCCCAGCTTGCCGCCGATCAGAATCGTTTCCGAGGGGCCCACGAGCCCCGCTTGATGTAGAGCGTCTCCGTTATCATCCTGCCGGTCGTGAAGCCAGACACCAGGCGGAATGTTTCCTCAGAAACTGCACCACGTCTCTCTGGACGCTTTCGTCCCAGTTCTCCTGACCGCGATCGCGGCCGTTGCACCCTGCGATACAGGCGACCGCGCCATTCTGGATGCCGACTCCCTCACGCCTTCGTTAACTTCCACCTGTAGATATCGACCAGCCTTCGCGCTGTCGGGTGGTGATCTCGAGGATCATCCCTACGACCTTCTGCCCCGCGGGCTGGCTTTTCAATTACGACGACGCAAGAATCGGCCGCTCCATACTACCACTTCATTTCCGTGGAAACCTGGCGGAGGGGGATTGCGACTGCAATGAACGCTGCGCCCAGAACCGCTGCAGCAACAAAGGATTTCCAGCAGTCGAAACAGTTGCTCACCGGCCGGAAGCCTTTGCGATCCTGACGTTTCGGCGGACCCGGAAAGCAGCACGGATTACGCAGCGCGAAGGTCAGGATCGAGGAACCAGCTGCGACGGCGACGTACTGTTTTCCGTCGAGCAGGTAGGTGATCGGGGGCGCCGCCACGGGAGCCTCCGGTTTGAAACGCCGAGAGTGTTTACCCGATCGGGCGTCGAGCGCAAAGAAATAGCCTCGCGGTCTCCGGCAAAGATCAACCTGCCGGCGGTGCTGAGTGGCGCCGCTGGAAGGAGAGGTGGCCACCAGGGAAACTTCCATTTGATTTCACCGGTCGAGGGATCGACCGCCACGGTCGATCCGGGTGGAGGGTTCGGCTCGAGTCCGTCGGCAGTGCTGCCCTGATACCATTGGACCTCGACATAGCCCTGTTTGGTCCTGAAGTAGACTCGCACTATCCGTCGGTGGTAGTTTGGGCGAAAGGAGTCGGTCTGGTGGCCATGTGGTGGTGGTGGCTCGCCAAAGTTGCGCCCTCCCCAGGCCGGGGCATGATTTGTTGCCCTCGTCGGTCGGATCCCGCCCCTGAATCAGCTTGGGCCGTCCATCGGTTCCGATCCCTTCGGCCCAGCTAACCTTGGTGTAGGGTTTTGCTATTTGTTGGGTTTCCACAGAGGTGACTACGCGTAGGAAGAACCCGTTTCGCCCGCCATCACGACGCCCTTCACCCGGCCATCGTGATTCAGGTCCATCAGTGAACCGGGTCGCTGATCGAATCCCAATGTGTACGTCGTGAGGAAGAGTGAACTGGTAATGCCATTTCAGCTTCCCGGCGTCAGCGCCTGAGGGCGACCAGGCTGCACGTGTATAGATTATCGCCCGACGGTCGTCGCCGTACATGTCCGGGCCTGGATTTGTGCCCCAGTAGACGATTATGGTCGGGGCCAGGTTCCGGTGATCCAGAGGACCCCTGCCAGCAAAGCTTCATGAGTCAGCCCCGAGGTGTCGCCCCGGCTCTCCCGGCTCGGGATGGTCCAGAAGCGCCAGACGCGCTTTCCGGTATCCGCTACGTCGTAATGCATCGATAGCGCACTGGACGCCAAACTCAGTTTATGATCCCGATGATTACCAGGTTCTTCACCACCAAGGGCGCCAGCATGTGGCAGCGCTGTACCCTTTTTAAAGTCTCGACTTTCGTCTCCCAGATCACGCCTCGGTTTTTGATCGAGCGCAACCAGGGTCGCGTCGATATTCACCTTGAAAGCTTTCGCCCAACGTCCCGAAACCCTCACTGACATAACCGCAAACAGAGATTCAGACCTCGGGGTACGGACTTGCGATATGCCATACAGCGGCCGTCCGGTCAGGGGAGTGCGTCCAGAAGCGCCGGAGGCGTGGTTGCTCGGGCTGGTGATGAACATCAGGCGATCGAATACCAGCGGCGTGGTTTGAAACTTGCCGGTGACTTCATTCTGAACCCCAGCGCAGTCGCTTGTTTCACGTTTCCAGCGCGTGAATCTGCGTCAGCTCGCTGTATCGCCAGCCGGAATGATTCTTCCGGTACGTCAACCAGGTCGGAGATTTGAGTCCTCGTTCGGGAGACCGCCGCCAGCGCCATGACCAAAAAGGGCCACATCCTGATCATTGCTTTTCCGTGCCGCGCAGGTGGCTCGCTGGGCGCAGGCGATCAGATCGCCCATTCTTCCGCCGGAGTGAAACGTGGCGGCCATAGTCGTCGGGCATGAGCGATCGAAACTCGCCCACTTTCGGATACTTCGCTGCGCAGGAAGGAGTGAGATTCTTCGCCCGCATCCGGCCAGAACCGGGCCAGAGAAGTTGTCAATTCCTTTCGCATCGCCCACGATCTCTTTCCTGTCGCTGGCCACCACCCGGAGGGGTGGCGTAATCCGCTGTCAGGTCCGGGCGTTGGGCGCCACGACCGATCCCGCAGATAGGCCAGACTCCGCTGGCGCTCCGACCTGGGCGTCAGGTTGGGACCCAGACGGCCTTGTTGTTAACCCATTGATGACGTCTGCACCACCTCGGCCTTTTTCCAGAACAGTTTCGCCGGCTGCCGGATCACCGGGTGATGGTGTGCTCGTATGCTGGGATATGGTCCGGATATAGGAGACCAGTGCCAGATACGGTCCTGCCCCCATGCTTTCGCCGTATCCGGTCATCTCGAAGTCCCTCCCACACCCTCGGAAATGACCCCAGCAGAGATCCGAATCCTGCTCTCCGGCTGAAAAGGTTCCCAGGGTGAGGTCGGGGCCTAAGTCCCCCTGGCCCTGAAGCCATGGCAAGGCGAGCAGTGATCCGGAAACATGGCACGTCCGGTATCGGCCGCCTGCGGGTCGGACGCGAAGCGGATTTTTTTGCTGGGCCGCGAAGACCGCGGAAGCCAGGAAGAGCAGTACAGCGAGTGGTTTCATGATTTCACGAGTTCCATCAAAGCTTCGCGTTTGGCGCCGCCCTTCAATTGCAGATTGCGGATTTCCCAGATTGCAGATTGAATAAAAAGAGTTTCAGCTGGGATCAATCCGCAATTCGCAATCCGTAAATTGGCGGTTGAGTTCCTGTTCCTCCGCACTGACCGCGAAGACTCGAAGAAAATGCTAAGAACCGTAACCGCGATAACGAAGCGTTTCCAGAGTCCTTGATCATGCGCGCCGTCAACCCCAGGATTTCATAGGAAGCGAAAGAATAGAACAAGACGTCGACCGGTTTGCCGGATCGCATCATGCGTTCAACTCCGCATCCGGCCGGGCTCAAGCGAACAGACTGTTGCTGAACCTCGAGGATCTTCATGACTTCCCCGCGGTTGCGGCCTGGCGGTGAAGGTCTCCCCCGATGAAACCGGCAAACGTACTCACGAGGTACTCGCCGTTGGATACATAATCGGAAACTCCGTTCTGAGCACTGATCTGCCGGTCATTTATTCCGACCCTTCGAATGTTTCACGCAGGGCGGTCCGATCCAGACTCGTCGTCCAGTCGCATTCCTCCGGGAAAGGAAATCTGCCCTTGTGGGTTCTCACTGTCCTCAGTGCGCCGCGTGAGCAGGAAATGAGGTTGGCCGGCGCTCGAAAACCGGGAGGATCACCGCCGCCTCGCGCGAGAATATCCAGTGGTCAGGCGGCGGGCCTCGACCTCGGCGACGCTTCCTCGGATCTGCTCACGCAACCCCATAACCTTCTACCACGGAAGACACCCGAAAGTTGAAGGCGCTACGAAGCTTTTGCTTCGCTGATGGCTACACATCGGCGATCTGGCAAATTTTGTGGTATCTGTGACTTCTAGAATAATCGCAAACGCTCTCAGACGCAAAGACTCAGAAGATGTGAAAGAATTGGCGCAGCGGTACTGATCAAGCGCCGGGCCTCGGCCCTCGATTTATCCGCTTCGCCGAAACCCGCCCTTTACGGGCGGGGCTACTATTGTCCTCGGCCCTTCGGGCCTGGTGTTCAGTTAGAGGGAAAGAGTGGTCAAAGCTGTGACGGATTTGAAGAGGGCCGAAGGCTCACAGTGAATAGCCACGCCTGTAAGGGCGTGGGTTCAGGATCCGATTAGATCGAGGGCCGAAGGCCCGGCACACGACCTACATTTCGGTCCAGGGTCTTTTCAGCCAGGGGTTGGTGGCTGGGGACGATTGCGTGGCTTCAACCGCTTGAAGTGGACTCTTGACTGCCTTCACCACACCCCGTCCCCAACCGCCTCTGGAGAATGACTGTTGCTAGCAGTCTTGCGGGGCTGAGGCTCCGCTGCCGGGTGCAGCCCCCTGTGCGCGCTTTCGCACCGCTGTTATGGCTCGCCGTCGCCTTCTAGGCGTGAAGCCGGAGGTGCTCTTTGCAGGGGCGCTCGCACGGAAGCCACAGCGGGTTTTTCCGGCTTCTTCGAAACTCAGGGGGCAGGCCGCGCGGCGCAGCCGCGCCACAGGGAAGCGGTCTGTACGGGAGCGAGCGGGTTCGCTTCATCGGGCGAATCGAGACGGGCCTTGACGATGAACCGGCCGTTTCGGGGCGTCCCCCAGATAATAGAAAGGATAACAGGTGACGAGAGTGATGAGTGGGGAAAAGAGGAGCGGCTTCAGCACGTGGAGATCGTTGGGCTTGACTGACTTGAATGTCGTCCACCCGGTACTGATAAAACCCGCCTCGCGGTCGTGAGCGTGACCCGGTCACTCTTTGGAGAGATTTTTCAGGCCACGGAAGAAGCCGTCCCCTGATGGCCCGCAATCCCCAGCGTTGCCCGCCTCAGCCTGGTAGCACTGGCGGCCCCCGCAACGCGTCCAAACGGCGCGGTTCAGGGTCAGTTCGTCTGTACCCTCAATACCAGGACCGAAAGGTCGCAATCGCGGGTGGTATCAAGCCGCCCGGATCGGATCCCAGGCTGTCGGAACCGAGACTTCTTTCGCAGGCCCGCACGCGCTTGACTCGACCATCCGGCGCTGGTCGCGCGGCGGCTTCGTCCCGGAAAACCGGCTCGCTGGGTCGGAGTGTGCCAGGCTCCCTCGACGTCGGCGCGCCGGATGGCGCAGAATCCTGGCTCAGAGGGTAAATGAACCAGGTGGCCCGGCGGAAACCGTCCCCAGGGAAAAGGGCTCTCCCTTCAGCGCCTGGCTGAACGCCCAGTGGTCATACGCCTGGTAGAATTCTCCTCGGAGTGAACCTTGGCGGCCCTGGAAGTCCCCGGCAAGGCAAGAACCCCGGCGATTATGAGCAGGCGTTCCCAGATGCAGGAGAAATCTCCATCCCCTACGGTCGGTGGATCCGTAGATCTCATGTATCTCGCTGAGTTTGAATGGGATGCCAGGCATCGTTTATCTCTGACCAAGAACAGCCTTGATGGAGCAATCTTGATGGAGCAACCAGTGTGCCATCTTGCATTTCCGCAATATCGTCTGCCGGTTGAGTCAACTACCTCCCGCGGGTCGCTTCGGCGCACCGCCGGGGGTAGGACGCATCGTGAATCTTTCCTGTGCCGGGCTGATTTCGTCGACGTCTCGCCCTGCGGGGTGCGCGGTTTGACACTGCTTTGCTTCCGATCAGGCTACGATGACTCCCGCGGCGGAGCATCAAATGTCAGATCAAAAACTTCATTGAGCGGTTTCCAGGTAGGGAACTGAATGCCGAACTCTCTTGACCTTAAGGGTAGTGCTGCCATCGTCACGGGATCTAACTGGCGGGATCGGGGCAGCTCAATTGCCGAAGCTCGGCCCGCGCCGGCGCAAGCGTGGTGATTTCCAGCCGCAAACAGGACAAGCAGCGATGAAGTTGCGTCGCACATTCTGGAACGACGGGCTTCCGGCGTGCAATGCCCGTCGCCTGCAATATCGGAAAAAGCGGGAAGACGTGTGGAGCAACTCGTGGCCCAAACCCGGAAATAGCTATGGGCGGATTGACGTGCGGCTGGTCTGTAACGCGGCAGTCAATCCATATTACGGATTGATTTCTCAGGATTCCCGACGAGATCTTCACCAAGATCATCGATCTCCAACGTGCGCAGCAACCTGTGGTTGTGCAACCCGGACGATTCCTCGAGATGCATCCAGCGGCGCGACGGGAAGCGTGATTATTGTTTCCAGTATTGCTGGGCATTTGAGAGGCCAGCTGTTGCCGGGCATGTATGCCACTGCGAAGGCGGCGGACATGCAGTTGGTGCGCAACCTGGCGGTGGAGTGGGGTCCGATGAACGTACGGATCAACGGGATCGCTCCCGGGCTGGTCCGCAACCGACTTTGCCCGGACGCTGTGGAGAATCCGGAAATCCTTCCCAGGCGGAGTGAACACGCCGCCAGTGGCGCATCGGCGAACCGATGATATCGGCGGCGCGGCGGTGTTTCTCGGCCTCGAGCGCCGCGCGCTGGATGACCGGTCAGACCATAGTCGTCGATGGGGCGCAACCATCGCGTGAACCCCGGCCCGTATTCCGGACCGGCGGGCCGCCGTGAAGTCCGGGCGCCCGCTTCAGGCGGCTCCTAGCCGGCTGCGTCGCGCGTTCCTTGGCGGTTTCAGAAGCGCTGCCAGCACGGGAGCGGTGACCAGAGTGGTAACCGGAAGCGCCATCAAAGCACCATCATGGCAAACAGCGGGCGAGATGATCCCCAGCTCGAGCCCGACGTTGAGCACGACCAGCTCCATAAGACCCCGTGTGTTCAAGTGAGCGTGCCCAGAATGGCTGCGTCGCGCCCCGAAGGCCTGTCAGGCAACCTCGGCGGCCAGCGTGCCGCCGAACTTCTCCCAGAGTGGCCAGCAGGATGATCAATCCGGCAAATCAGCCACCGCTCCCACCGCCGCCGCCAGGCCGATCCGGGTTCGCACATGCCGGTAAAAGCAAAGAACGCTGGCAGGAGGACGACGGAGACCAGGTGTTCCGACTTCGGCGCGGCAGGAGCCGGCTGCCACGCTGTCGTGGAGGAATAATCGCCCCGGCAGAAGGTCTGCAGCTACTGCGTGGATCCCGGATGGGCCTCGGTGGCCGCGGGCCGACAGAAACAGCGCGAACAGAACCATTCCGACGGCGCCGCCGCGCGACAGCTCCTCGGCTTTGAATCGTTGCATGACTCGAGTTTCCAGCACCGGACGCGCGACCAGAAACATGAAACCGATCATACGCCAGGGCTCCCTGCCAGGCGACCAGGAATCCTTCACCGATCTGGAGCCTCGGCCGTCGCCCACAACCAGCGCCAGCAGGCAAACCAGAGCGGTCACGCTCATCAATGGCGGCACAGCTCAGGGCGATCACCACCTTCACCCGGTCCGAGCCATCTGGCGGTCCGTCAGGATTCTGGCCGGCACCGGAAAAGGCCGCGACCGACATCGCTACTGGCCATGAAAAAGAGCAAAACTCGTAGAACGGCACGTTGCTGTGGGACAGGGCGTGGGTGTCGGGGCCGAGTGGCGGCGGTGGCGCCCAGAATAAACGGGAGTTCCAGGATGCTGGCGTGCGGCCAGCTACGCGTTGCGTGCGGAACGCCGCCCGAGCTGCCCGAGGTTGGAGTTCCAGGCCGACCAGGTAGCCATGTACAGGATCACCCGAGCTGGGCGATGACGCCCAGGCTGGGAGCCGCCGAGGGCGCAAGTTACCGAGCAAGTGGCCGAGACGCCGGGTCCCAATAATAGCGAGGTCCGAGAAAAATGCCGGCCACGACCTCGCCGATTACGGGGGCCGGCTCCAGACGGACAAAACAATCGGGCAGGACCTGGCCGGCAAGGACGACTGCCGCCAGCGCCTGCCAGGGAGGTGCAAAAGTCATCGTCGGACCGCCGGGCTGGCGGTCACTGCGACCGTTTCAGGACTCTCCGTGGTGCCGGCGGCGACGCCGATGGTTGGCCGCCATGATGGCGAATGGAGCAGGAAGACGCGGCGACGGTTCCGAGAACCATCAGTCGCCATCCGATTGCACGCCCAGCTGGTTTCGCCCGGGGCTGGAATCGATCTAGGCAGGACATCCATCGCGATCACCCGGAATTGTGCCTCGGTATTGAATCAAGCTTTTCAGAGTGGGAGAATCTCGCCAGATATGAGCAGAGCCAACGCGAACGGCGGTTTTCTTAGCTCTGTTACTCCTGCCGGGGTCGGCAGAGAGGCTTGGAGTGATCGTGTCGTCGCAACATTGAGGGTGGCCTTTACGCCCCGCACGTGTATCCTTACTATGACGGCTATGCATACCTGAACCCGTTCGGGGGTCCCAGGTGGCCAATGCCTTATCTTCCGGGTTCCCCGGCAGGCCAACAGCACCGGTTGTACTTCCCGATCCGATTGCCAACTTCTACTTCAGATCGCACGCCTACCAGGTCTATGCAGCCACATTCTCCGGGATCGGAATCAGGATGCTTGATCCGCGCAGCCACCGCGTTATCCAAGAACCTATTATTCCCCGCCCGATGCGGAAGCCGGCCCTCGGGTGCGAGTCTGGGCGCAGGTAGCAGAGCATAACGGGTCAAAATGGATTGACGGGAGAGCGGGTACTGCGTTCGCCGCCCGGCGCGGCCGCGCGCAAACCGGATAGAACTGCGGAAGACGTGGTCTGTCGCCGCTTTCTGGGTTGTGGCACGTCCAGCGAAGCGGTCGCTGGCAAACGGTTGCGCTTTTGAGCGCAGCTGGCCGTCTCCGTCGTCAAAGCTGAAATAAGCACGGTGACATCGATTTGAAACGCTTGCCGTCTTTGACCGACGCCTCGGAGCCGCGACGAATTCGTTCTGGTACTAACCCTTGTAATCCGGTTCGTTCTGACCGCCGCCGAAGCGAGCTCCGACCATCATGGTAAATGTCGGGAACTGGCCGGACTGGACGAACTCGCGGTAGGCGGCGGATTGGATGTAGACGTTATGGTAGCGTTCCGACCGCGTCCGGCTTTCGCCCGCCTGTGGATCGTGCCAGCCCTGTGGAACTTCCTCACGAACACCCACTCGACGATAACCCGCAGACGAAGTTATATCTTTCCCCTCGGCGACGCCCGGTGTCATCCTGAGCGGCCATTGACTCAACCGCGATCGAGAAGCAGCGCGTCAGGATGATGAGTCGTGCGTAATTTTGATAGGCAGACAGGCCACTTTTTCCGAATTTCAAACAGCATAAAAACATGTTGGCATGAGCGCAGACATTCAGTCTAGCAGCTTTTGCGCGGTGCGTCTTGAAATTGGGGAAAGAGTAGCCTCGTCCCCAATTGGTACTGGCAATTTGCACAGAATGGTGACACATTTAGTCCAGGCCCGGTTTCGATTATCGCGCCCCTTACGAGAGGTTGTAATCGCAGAGGTGCCTCAAAATCTCGACCCTTTCATCTATCGGCCAAAGCCGACAGCGACCTCTGAAGACGCACAGCCTCCGTTCGACTTCCGTTTGGGGGAGTAGGCGCGCCTGGGGTTTGACGTTCGATTCTCTCCTGGGGAGGGCTATTGCATGAAAGAAGTGACAGTGGGAGTAGAGGAGCTGCGGGCGATGGAATGGACAAGAGCGGCGATACGCTGGCCAAGACCTGCCCCCGCCCGGGCCTCCACCTCTATGCCTATAATAGTTACCAATCGATCATTCGCGGCGGGCACATCTGGCTTCGAGTCCGGCATCTCAGAGAACAAGGTCCGCTCTCACGGCGATCAACTTCACGCGGTAATTTGCTTGAATCAGGATGCGGATCGAACGCCACGCCGCCGGAAGTCTGTTCCGGAGGAGTGGTCATATTCAACTCAGACAAGCTTCATTGCGATGTCGCTCTGCTTTCGCGGGGATAAGGTGGCCGCGGTCCCGCTGCCGATTGGTGCTCTGACCACAGAGCATGGGGAAACTCCAGCCGGTCATGCAAAAACACGGTGGCGCCGGAGCGCCTTGCTGTTCCTGCTCGATCTCGATGCCAGCGTCTGGCGCCGAAGTCCTCGAGGAAACGTTTCGCCACAAAGGACGCGAAGCGGTCGATATTAACGCGTCAAGTTAGTGATGGCGGGCTTCGACCATGCCAATAGCCGAATTTTGTGCCGCTGGGCATGGATTGAAGTTCTCTCGAACCCGGCGCCCCTTCCTTGCCGGGAATGAAGCGATCGCTGCCTGTGGGCTATGGTTGCGTGGATGCAAGTTCGGCTCGGTTTATCCTGGATGACGCCTCGCGTCTTCGATCCTTCACTGGATGGTGAATCACGCGGAGAAGGGGGCGTCGTGGTGAAGCAAATGCGAGGACGAACTGGCGGTCATGAACATGGCTGTGGGGAGCTGGGTAGGGGCGTTTGCGTTCGAGCCATGTGCGGCACATCCGGGGCGGTTTCCGCCCTGATGACCGGGAAGCCACTCGGTATGGCCGGCGACGATCGAGGCTCCCGCAGTGGTCGTGGAGGTGCAGCGGGGCGGCCTGTCGACCGGGATTCGCACCAAGACCGAACAGGCCGACTCTCAACCAGGTGCGTTCGGCGCTTTCCCGCTAAGGCGTGACATTATCCGCGCGCCATTATCGCACCGGCTGACACTCGAGGAACTGTTTTAACTCGACGGTCGAAGCCTTCAATCTGGCCGAGAAGTTCCAGATGCCCGTGACCATTATCTCCGATCTGATGCTGCCGAGCACCCGGAGACGATCAGTCCGACGCCTTGCGTCACGACGTGAAAGCATCGAGCGCGGAGAATTCGTCACCCAATGGAAATCGGGGATCGAAAGTTCCAGCGTTATGCCTTCACCAAGAATGGAATCTCGCCGCGCGCGCTGCCCGGAACCGAAGGCACCGTGCACGTCGCCGTGCCACGGACGACCACGACGAAGAAGGGATTCTGGATCAGCGACATGTTCACTTCCCCTCCGGTCCGGCGCAAGGTCCAGGAGAAGCGCATGAAGAAGATGGCACTGGTACTCAAAGAACTGCCGGCACCGAAGCTGGAGGGCCCCGCCGACGCCGATGTGACGCTGGTTGGATGGGGCTCATCCAAAGGGGTTAATCCGGTGAGGCGGCTCGAGCTGTTGACCAACGCGCAGGGGGTCGGGGTGAACCGCCTCCATTTCAAGTACCATCCATCCTTCCACTCGAAAGAAGCGTCCGAAATCCTGGTCGCTGCCAAAGCGCACTATCTGCGTGGAGGTCAACTCTCACGGGCAATTCGCCTTCGACACCCGAGAGCGGGAGTCCGGCTATTCGGTGCGCACGACATGGTGTTGAAGTGCCGATCGGCGAGCCCTTTGAGCCCCATCATATCGCCGAGCAGGTAGCCGCCATCCTTCAAGGCAGACCGCGATCTTTGATGTTACCGAGACCGAATGCCGGGAGATGGCGCACCACTCGATATCCGGACGCACCTGGGCGAGACCGTGCGCGTCCCGCGGGCGTAATCCGGAAGTTGCCGGTCCGACGGTTGCGTGGGGAACCCGTCTGGTCGGTTGAGGTCGTCGCCAAGCGGACAGACGGATCCAAGTCCGGCAGATTTGACCATAGGGGTCGAGGACCGGTTCTAATCCTACAAAATGGGCAATCCGCTACCATCGAAAAGGAGAGTGGTGGATGGCAACCGCTATCGAACTGCCCATTGAAACTCTACGCCGGACCGGTCGAACCGGATTGGTGTCCGGGACGGTGGAGCACTTTGGAGTCCTTAAAGGCAGTCAAGATGGCGGCCGGCAAGCTCGGTATCGCCCCTCAAGGATATTGCGCGTGGGTTGCTTCTGGGCATCGGGCTGCTCTTCGAATAACACGCCCGGTTTCATCCATGCATACGGGCGCAGCGCTGGTAGCCTGCAAATGCGCCGCGTGGTCGCCGTCGCCAGCGGCATAAAGCTGGCGAATCGCGACCTCAACGTCGTGGATCACGGGTGGCGATCGGCGACGGTTAGCGGCATCGGCATTGGGCCACTTCGATTCCACGCCATGCGCCGGAACCTGACCTCGACCTACGTGGTGATGAACAACCAGCGTCTCACGGCCTGACCACGGGTCAGTGTCGCCGACCACAACGAAGGAGCACAAGACCAAGACGACGCCCCGTGGGGGCAACGTCGAGCCTCCTCATCAATCCTCTCGCTGCTGGCGCTTTTCGCCAGCGGCGCGACCCATATTGCCCGGGCTTTCTCCGGCGAACCCAACCATATGGCAGACATCATTGCCGGGGCATGTGTCACATCATGGCTTTGCGCTGGATCGACGTATTCAAAGTTTCTCCATGCGTGACCTACAACAAGGTGAACACCTCACGCCTCGGTTCAAATGCAGAGAGTCTACAAGCTCTCGCGAGAAGGAGCCAGGCTTTGCCCGGGATGTACTTCGGTGCAGCCCTGAAGAAGGCGCTGAATGGGGCGATCGCATCCCCATCGGGCTGTTCTACAAGGATGACTGTGTTAGACCTACGAAGATAGCAGCGAGCCTCGCCTTTCGCAGGGGCCGCTGGCTCGTCAGACCCTCGGTCTTCCGAAGGAGACTTCGACGAATTCGGTGAGCGCCGAACCTACTGGCATATTTGGGGCGGTCGCGGCAGCTTGCTACCGCCTTCGCCCTGCGCAGCTTGCTTTGCAACGCGATGGATCATGTGGTTGAGCGCGGCGCTGAGTTTCGAGACGGTTCTTCGGCCGCACGGAGCACCTTCCACCTCCTCCAATTCCCACTTTGGAGCAGAGAAAGCATTGACGAACGACCTATTTATGCAGACCTTCAGAACATACTCCCCTTCTGAAAAGCATTTCGATCGGTTTTTTCGAAGACGTTGGTTTGAGTTTCTGCCACGCGCCGCGCGCCCTGAAATAGCGTGAAGGAAAGCCGCCCCTGCCTTTTTGACCTTTCAAACGATCGCAGGCATCCGTATCATTAATGAGTGTCACAACGAGGTGAAAACAAGGTGGCTACGCAATCCAAGCAGCAGCCTCCGACCCCGATCCGGACGAAACCCAGGAATGGATTGACTCGCCTCGACCAGCTGGTAAAAAATCGAGGGTAACGAGCGCGCGCAGTTTGTCCTGCGGAAGATCCTCAAGCGCTCCCGAATGCTTCTACACCGGCATTCCCGGAGCTGGTCCAAACCCCCTATATCAATACGATCTCTCCCGAACAGGAACCCTCGGTTCCCGGGCGACGAGCAGCTCGAAAGACGCATTCGCAGGCTGGTCCGCTGGAACGCGGCCGTGATGGTGACGCGGGCCAACAAGCACCAACATGACGGGATCGGCGGCCACATCTCGACTTACGCATCCTCCGTGGGCCAGCCTCTACGAGGTGCAGGATTCAACCACTTCTTCCGGGGAAAGGACGACGGCAGCCACGTCGGGGGATCACATCTTCTTCAGGTCAGCCACCCCCGGCACCACGCCCGCGCTTTCCTGAAGGCCGGCTGACCGAGAGTCGGGCTTGATAACTTCCGGCCGGGAGGTCATTCCGGGAGAGGGTCTTTCGTCCTATCCTCATCCGCGCCTGATGCCTCATTTCTGGGAGTTTCCCACGGTTTCGATGGGGCTCGGGCCCAATGCGCCGCCGCGCTCTACCAGGCGCGTTTCAATCGATATCTGCAGGCCCGGCGGGATCGCCAACACCGCAACCCGCGCAGCAGTGTGGTGTTTCGTCGGTGATGGCGAGACCGACGAGCCCGAATCGCTGGGTTCAGCCGTTTCTCGCCTCCCGTGAGCGGCTGGATAATCTCATCTTTGTAGTGAACTGCAACCCTCCAGCGCCTCGACGGGACTTCTGGTGCGCGCGGAAATGGGAAAATCATTCAGGAGCTCGAGATGGTTTTCCGCGGCGCGGGCTGGAACGTCAGTCAAGGTCATCTGGGGGCGCCAGTGGGGATCGACCTGCTCCAGCGCGATGGATGGAGGTGCCGTTTAGAAAAACGAATGACGCCGTGGATGGCGCCTACCAGAAATTCTCGACTGCAGATGGAGCCTATCGCCGGGAGTTTTTCTTCGGCCTGGACCCCCGGCTACGCAAGCTGGCCGAGCACCTGAGTGATGGACGAACTGGCCGGGCTGCGGCGCGGCGGGCATGACTTCTTAAAGGTGTACGCGGCCTACAAGTGCGCGGTCGAGCACCGAGGGCGGCCGACGGTGATTCTGGCCAAGACGGTCAAAAGGGTTGGGCGCTGGAAGCGAGGGATTCCTGGGCAAGAACGTGACCCACCAGATGAAAAAGCTTAACCTTGGATCAGCTCAAAGTTTTCCGCGATCGGCTGGAGTTACCGGATCTTCCGACAAGGAACTGCGAGCACGCGCCCTACTAAGCAACTGCGGGTGAAAAGAGCGAAGAGATCCAGTACATGCTCGAAACGCCGCCGCGCTCTGGGCGGTTTCATACCCAAACGGGTAGTCCGGAACAAGCCAGTGAAACTTCCCCGCGCCAGCCCGTGCTGACGAGTTCCAGACCGGACCGGCGGCAGCCGGGCGGTATCAACCACGATGGCTTTCGTCCGTCTGCTCCGTCTGCTCATCCGCGATAAGGAAATCGGACAGCGCATCGTGCCGATCATCCTCGACGAGGCCCGGAACCTTTGGCATGGACTCTTTGTTCCGCGAGATCGGTATTTACCTTCCGTGGGCCAGCTCTACGAATCGGTCGATGCCATCTATTGCTCAGGTACAACGAAGAGAAGGACGCAGCTGCTGGAAGAAGGAATCACGGAAGCGGGCAGCATGGCGAGCTTCACGGCGGCGGGCACGAGCTATGCTACCCATGGCGAGATTACCATTCCGTTTTACAGCTTCTATTCCACGTTCGGGTTTCGAAAGAACAGGCGCATCAAATCTGGGCTGGGGATGCCCGCGGCCGGGGGGTTCTTGATGGCGGCGACAGCCGGACGCACCACGCTCAACGGCGAGGGACTGGCAGCACGAGGATGGCCACAGCCACATCCTGGCGACCACAGTGCCCGTCGTGAGAGCTTTACAGATCCCGCTTTCGCGTATGAAACTGCCATGATCATCCGGGACGGACCGTTCCGGATGTATGAGAAGCAGGAAGACATCTTCTACACATCACGCTCTACAACGAAAAGACCAACACCCTGCGATGCCCGAAGGAGTCGAGCCGGGAATCGTCAAGGGTCTTTACCGGTTCCGTCCGGCTCCCGAGGCGCGCAAGCATCGGGTTCAGCTTTTGGCAGCGGTTCCATCATGCGGACCCCGTTCTTCAAAGCTCCAGGCGCTCTTACTTGAGTAGTTCGATGTCGCGGCCGACGTGGAGCGCGACCAGCTATCAGCAACTTCGCAACCGAGCCTTTCCGTTGACCGATGGAATCGATTCCATCCGGAAGCGGAGCCGCGAAACCCGTACGTTGCGGAGATGCTCGCAGGATGTGGCCGGACCCATCATAGCGGCTAACTACCTAGCAAGCGGAAAGCGCTGCCCTGATTTGATCCGTCCCTGGTGGCTCAGCGATCTCATATCGCTGGGCACCGACGGCTGCGCAGAAGCGATACTCGCGAAGGCCTCCGGAGGCACTTTCTTGAAGTCGATGCCGAGCGCGCACGCGGCGGCGGCCCTGTATGCGATTTCGCTGGACGGAAAGATCCTGCCAGTCAGGTGTCTTCAGAGCAACCGGGCCTCGGAATCGATCCTGACAAGCTTGATCCGTTGTGAAGCGCCCGAGCTAAGCTGTAAAGCCTCGCAGAACAGAAGGCGGCAGCCAGCTACCGCACTCCAACGGGCTGTTTTTGAGTACGCATTGCTTGCGCCTTTTTCGCGGCAGCTTGCCGCCGCGCCGCAATGCGGATTTCTCTGATTTGGTTACATTGAGACGGGCTCACCTGACCCGTCTCCACAGAATTCTCGGAGACGTCTAAGCCACGATTCGTGGACAGCTGACCGACCCTGATATCCCCGAATCCTGAATTTTTCAAGGCCGGGACGTCGGCTATGATTCGATCGTTCATCACCTTCCTTCTGCTCTTTGTGTGCCATGGCACCGCGAGCCCCGCGCGCCGAGTTCCATCTACGAGACCGTCTCCTTTTCCTTCCTGCCACGCGTCAACCATCGTCGAAACCGAGCCCAACCATTTTTGCTGCCTGGTTTGGCGGAAGCGCAGAGGGCAAGCCGGATGTGGCCATCTGGGGGCGCGCAAATCACGGGGGCGGTCCTGGTCGGAGCCGTTCGAACTGGCGCGCGAGCCGAACATCGCCGCTTATAACCCGAGCTGCCACAGCAAGGATCGACGGTTTGGCTCGACTAGTAAGCCGGGCCCAGCCTGACCACCTGGACGGCAGGCCGTCGATGGAGCCGACCACGGCGCAAACCTGGTCGGCGACGAGCACCTTCCGGCCGGCCTCCACGGTCCGATAAAGAACAAGCCGCTGCTCCTGCCCGACGGCACCATCGTGAGCGGACTTCCGTTGAAAGCTACCGTTCCTGGTCTTGCTGTGGAACGGAGTTCCGACAACGGCAGAGAGCTGGACCCGGCACGGACCGATCTGTGGCGGCGGCGTCGGTTTCGAACCAGGCAGAAGCGTCCAGCCAGCTGGCTGCGGGCTCGGAGGACGCCGCTCGCCCTCATGGAATCATTCAACCGCCATTGTACGCCTGCCGGAGTAGCCGGTTGCGGATGTTTGTCCGTCTACCTGCAGTATCGGCCGAATCTGCCGGGTATGCCGATTCGAGCGATGGTGGCGTTACGCCTGACCGAGGCCAGGCCGACCAGCCTTCCCAATCCGGAACAGTGGCATCGACGCCGTCGGCTTGCGTGACGGACGGATTGTTCTGGTCTACAACCACGCCGAGAAGGAGCGCAGTCCGCTGAATCTGGCGATCAGCCGGACGGGCGAGCAACTGACCCCGGTCCTGACTCTGGAGAACGAGCCCGGAGAGTTCTCTTATCCGGCCGTCATTCGAGTTCCGACGGCAATCTGGCACATCACCTACACCTGGAACCGGAAAAAGATCCGCCACGTGGAAGTTCCGCTCAAGGATATTCCTGATCATTTACTGTCGGGAGCCGCTCGTATGGTATCCCGGGTGGTTTGATCTGATATCTTTCTACTTCGTGCATGATTCATAACAGACGCTTTCTGAATTGCCGACCTGACCCCCGACCTCCACGCTAGACATCGAGGCATAGCATGAAACGAACAGTGATGGTTGCCTTATTGGCCTTGTGGCCTCTGGCGCCGATCTCGCCCAGCAAGTCCCAGGGTTCAGGAGTACGTCATGGAGAATGGACTCAGGCTTCTGATGGTCCCGAGGAAAGGGATCCCAACATCGTCCGCCGGATGGGTGGCCCGAGTCGGTTCCGTCAACGAACGGCCGGGAATCACGGGAATTTCCGCATCTGTCTGAGCACATGATGTTCAAAGGTACCCACGCGATCGGCACCTGAACATCACAGAGGACCTGAAGCTGATGGAGCAGATGGATAAGGTGAAAGCCGAGCTCCGCAAGGAAGAACAGGATCAGAACCGTAGGCTGAGGCTGGGTGAAATCACCGATATCAAGGGATCCCAAGACCCGACCCCAGGCATCAGGAGCGTTGACCCAGCTCGCTCAGCTGGAGGAGGCCCAGAAGAAGCTTCTGCAAAGAACGAGTTCGACAAGATCTATACCAGCGCCGGGGCCAGCGGCATGAATGCCGGAACGGACTACGACTACACCATCTACTTCATTAATGTTCCCGCGAACAAGCTCGAGCTCTGGTACTGGATGGAGTCCGACCGGCTGATGAACCCGGTGTTCCGTGAATTCTACACCGAACGCGACGTGGTGCACGAGGAGCGCCGGATGCGCACCGACAGCACCCCCACCGGTAAGTCTGGAAGAGGAGTTCGATGCCTTGTTCTGCACTTCGTCCCCTACGAATGGCCCGTGGTGGCTGGCCCACCGACCTGGACGGAGTGACTGCGAAGAAGCGCTGGCCTATTTCGCCATCAACTACGCGCCCAACAATCTGACGGCGTGTCTCGTAGGCGATTTCGACCCGGCCCGGGCAAAGCAGCTGGCGGATGTCTATTTCGACGGCTGGAGCGGAATCCGCACCCCAGCCTCCGGTGCGAACCCGGGAAGTTGAACAGCTGGCGGAAAAGCGCATGCTGGCGTTCGCCGAGACGACGCCTCAGGCTCAGACTCGCACCATGGCGTCGCCGATGGTCACAAGGACGAACCCGCTCTCGTGGTATTGGGATCTCTCCTGAGCGGGCGGACCGGACGGCTCCACAAATCGCTGGTTCTGGATCAGAAGATATGACACGCTGCGCATCCGCGGGACAAAAACGGCATGAAATGGGAGGGCTACTTCGAGCTGGGCGGGGTTGCCAAACCTGGGAATACGCCAGAGCAGGTCGAGCAGGCGCTCTACAAGGAGATTGAGAAATTACAGAAGGAGAAAGCGGGAGAGCGCGGAGTTGCAGAAGGTGAAGAACCGATTCGCAGCCGACACTTTCCGCAGGCTTCAGAGTAACTTCGCGCTCCTGATCCAGCTTCTGGTGGCCGACAGCAACCGGGGCTGGAGAAACTTCCAACGAAGATCCGCAGCAGTTTGCTGCGGTCACGGCTGAAGACGTCCAGCGGGTCGCCAACCTCTACTCAAGCCCGAGAACCGCGCGGTGGCCTTGTACTACACCAGGCTAAGATCCGACGGGGGCGAGGACGATCCGCTCCTGACCGGACTCAACGACGAGCAGAAAGCGCAGGTCAAGCAGTTCAAAGGGATGCTGGCTCAGATGCCGGCTGGATCGCCGAAGGCTATGCTGCAGAAAATAGAGCAACAGGAAAGCGCCGCCTCTCCCGAACAGAAGGAGATGCTCCAGGCGATCAAGAAGCTTGCTCCAGCAAAAGGTTGAGAAGGAGGCAAGTAATGGATATGTGAGAGTTCTGGTCTGTATCATGGCGGTTGCGTCTCTGGTTTCGGGTCAGAGCAAGCCTCAGATTCCGTCTCATCCGAGAGTTGAAATACGCCCGGCTCGACTATTCTGCCACCCAAGCCGAGCTGCCTACCGGCACGTGCTCAAGAACGGAGTCGTGGCTTACCTGGTTGAAGATCATGATCTGCCGCTCATTAGCATCTCGGTTACCATTCGGGTCGGCTCTTATCTGGATCCGGCCGGGAAGGGAAGGACTCGCGCGCGCGGTAGTGAACCCAGCTTCGTTCCGGTGGAACTTCCAAAATGGAAGGCGGAAGAGTTCGACGAAGATAGCGGATTTTCTGAGCGGCGGACATCTCCCAGCAATATTGGCGAAACCCCAGGTGGAGCCTCCAGTGAATTCGCTGAGCAAGGAGCTCGATAAGGCGCTTGAGCTTTCTTTGAGATGCTTCAGCGCCCCGCTTTTCAGCAGGATCGGCTCGATCTTTACAAGAGCCAGCTGCTGCAACAGATCGAACGGCGGAAACGATCGTACCGATAGTATCGAGGCCCGGGAATGGAACCGCGTCTCATCCGGGGGGAGAGAAGCAGATTTCACCAGTAGCTTGAGCACGAAGAAGTCGATCGAGTCGATAACCCGCGAGGACCTGGTCGCCTTCCACAAGCGGTTTTACTCAGCCGGGTAACTCTTCGCCTTCCTTTTGCCGTCTCCGGTGACTTCGCTACGGCCGCCATGAGCTGGCAAAGTTGGACGAGGCCTTGTCAGGTTGGCCGGTTTCCCATGAGACTTCGATCCCGGTCCCCAAGCCAGACTTCACCCCGGTTGAGGGCGTCTTACATGGTCAACAAGGCTGATGCGAAGCCAGGCGCGTCAGTATCGGGCACCTGGGCATCATGCGCGTGGGAATCCGGATGAATTCGCTATCGATATGATGAACGACATCCTGGGAGGCGCGCCGGCTTCCAGTTCCAGAATCCTGAACCGAGTGCGTTCCTGATACGATCAGGACTGGCCTATGATGCCGGGACTTCACCACGGGCGCGTCTACTACTACGAAGGACAGTTTCCATGCCGGGTTTCAGACCAAGAGCGCGACCGGGGCGCAGGCGGCCGGGATCGTCCCTCGACGAGATCGAGCGCATCCGCAAGGAGAAGGTGTCGCAGGAGGAACTGGAGACCGTCAAGAACAGCGCCATCTGAAATCTTCCCGGCGCTACTTTTCGTCCGCCCGGGCGATTGCCGCAACCTTTGCCGCGGACGGATTCACGGGCGATCCGAGCCGGCTGGGATACGTACCGCGATAAGGTTCGCGCCGTCACGAGCGACGACGTCCTGCGGGTGGCGCAGAAGTATTTGCAGCCGGACAAACTTCGGTAATTCTAGTGGTGGGGAACGTTGACGACTTGATGAAAGGGAATCCGGATAAGCCGTGACTATTCCTTCGCCAGGATTCGCAAAGTGCGGAAAGATCACACGTATCCCGTTGCCGGATCCGGTTACGATGGTGTATCCGAAGTAGATGTGGCTTTCGATCTGTGGATTCTTGATTGTGGATGTCGGGCCGCCGAAATGTAACCGGCCGCGCGGCATCGCACAATCCGCAATCCTGCGCAATTCGAGATCCCAATCGAAACACCCTCCCCTTCGGGGCCGGCAAGAGGGGGCATCCGTCCGAATCGGGTAACAGGCGTGGTTAGCTGGCCTTCTTAATGCTGTCGACCTTCTGATTGCGGTCCCGCCCTGCGTTTGCGGTTCCCTTGACCACGACCTTCTCGCCGGCGAGCTTCTGGCTTCCCGCTTGCTTCGTCGGGTTGGAAACACCTTGCTCAACCGGAAGCAAGAACTGCTGCCGCGCCCTTGCCGATGCAGCTTCCGCGCAGCCTGCGTGTCCTGATCTTCACCCTCTTCGCGGCGCAAACTCGAACCGCGCAATGTATCCGGTCCAGTCGGCTGCAAACAACGACATGGTCGATAAGGCGAGAGCGCCTCGCCCACGACGGGGACCGCTCCGGCTGGGGTTCTTCGCCAAGTTCAACGCCGCTGCTTCGAGCGCTCGCGCAACGGCTATGTCAAGAGCGTGTCGGTCATGGAGCGTCACGCAGTCCTCGTCATGCTGACCTTCGGCGCGTTGCTGGTGGCGGTCTGGGGGCTGATTGCCAATCGCCCGACCGGTCTGGTGCCGCCGGAGGACCAGGGCTACGTGCTCGCCGTGGTGAGCCTCCCGCCGGCGGCGTCGCTGGAGCGCACCAACGCCGCCATGTCGGCGGCTCACCCGTATCGCGCGCGAGGTCCCGGGTGTCGACGGCGTCGTCTACATCAGCGGCTTCAATCTGCTGACCGGTCAGGCGGTCTCCTACAACGGAACCGCCTTCATCCGGCTCAAGCCCTGGGATGAACGCAAGGCGCGTTCCGAGGCGGTCGACAGCCTCGTGCGCACGCTGATGGGACGACTCAACGCGCAAATCAAGGACGCGCAACGTGCTCGTCCTCAACCCGCCGCCCATCCGGGGCTGAGCACCGCCGGCGGCTTCACGTTCGTGCTGCAGAACCGCGGCGGCGCGGACACCGCGCAGTTGTCGCAGGTCTTGCAGGACCTGCTGGCCGAAGCGCGCAAGCGTCCCGAGATCGGCTTCGTGTACAGCGGCTTCGATCCCCGCATTCCGCAGATCGAGTTCGAGGTCGACCGCGACAAGGTCAAATCGCTGGGCATCCAGCTGAGCGACGTGTTCTTCCGCGCTGCAAACCTTCCTGGGCAGTTACTACATCAACGACTTCAATCTCTTCGGACGCACCTACCGGGTCCAGGCCCAGGCGGAGGGGCGCAGCGCGGCCAGCCCGACGACGTCAATCGTTTCTACGTGCGCAGCGACGGCGGAACCATGGTGCCGCTCTCCACGCTGGTGAGCAGCCGACCGCTCAACGGTCCGCAGTACTTCGAGCGCTACAACGTCTATAGCGCGGCCACCATCAACGGAACCAATGCGCCGGGCTACAGCTCCGGCCAGGCCATCGCCGCCATGGAGGAGCTCGCGCAGCGCGCTGCCTGCGGGCTTCGCCTACGAGTGGAGCGAGGCCACGTACCAGGAGAAGAAGACCGGAGGCCAGACCGGATACATCTTCGCGCGTGTCGCTGCTGTTCGTCATCCTGGTGCTGGCCGCGCTCTACGAGAGCTGGGCGATGCCGGTGGCCATCCTGCTGGTGATTCCGTTCGGCGTGTTCGGCGCGTTCCTGGGTCTGCTGCTGCGAAGTCGTTCGACAACAACGTCTACACCCAGATCGGGCTGATCATGCTGGTCGGGCTCGCGGCCAAGAACGCCATCCTCATCGTCGAGTTCGCCAAGCTCAAGCGCGAGCAGGGCGAACCCATCGAACAGGCGGCGCTGGACGGCGCCAAGCTCAGGCTGCGTCCGATCCTGATGACCTCGTTCGCTTTCATCCTGGGCACCGTTCCGCTGGCGATTGCGCTCGGGCGCGGGAGCCGGTGCGCGGCAGGCGCTGGGCACCGCCGTGGTGTTCGGCATGCTCGTCGCCACCCTGGTCGGCGTGTTCTTCATTCCGGTGTTCTACGTGCTGCTTCAGCGCATGAGCGAGCGTCAGTGGCCCTTCAAGCGCGCGGACGCCGCCGCATCCCCGCCGGCGCGCAGCGTGCGCAGGCGAAGGTGGCGGGCGCACGCCCCCATCGCCTGCGCACGGAGACTAGCGGTCGAAGGTCGAGCATGTTCAATTCAACCCTGAAGCGCTTCGAGCGTGCGCAATCGTGCGCGTGGCGCTGTTGCTCGCAGTGCCGCTGTCTGCCTGCATGGTCGGTCCCGACTATCGGCGCCCCGAGGTCGACGTGCCTGCCGCCTGGCGGCTCGGCGCCACCGAAGCGGGCGAGATCTCCAACATCGCCTGGTGGGATCAGTTCCAGGACCCGGTCCTGTCGAACCTGGTACGAACGGCGCTCGCGAACAACAAGGATCTCGAGATCGCGACCGCCAACGTCGATCAGGCCGCCGCGCAGTACGGCATCGTGCGCTCCGCGCAGTTTCCACAGTTGAGCGCCGGCGCGTCGGCGGAGCGTCAGCGGCTTGAGCCAGACGACGCCATCGGCGGAGGCACTGGCCGAGGACAGTTCAACGACTTCGGTGTGAATCTCTCGGCCGAGCTTCGAGTTGGATGTCTGGGGTCGGCTGCGCCGCGCGACCGAGTCGGCCCGCGCCAGCCTGCTCGCCAGTCGAGCAAGGCAGGGGCACCGTCGTACTGACGGTCGTCACGACGGTCGCCAGCGGCTACATCCAGCTGCGGGCGCTGGACCGGCAGACTCGAAATCGCGCAGCGCACGTCGCAGAGCCTGGGCGAAGCGGCGCGGCTGCAGCGGGTGCGTTTCGAGGAGGGCGCGGTTCCCGAGAGCGACTACCAGCAAGCCGAATCGCAATACCGGGAGGCCGTGGCCCGGGTGCCCGAGCTCGAGCGTCGAGATCGCGCAGCAGGAGAATTTCATCAGCGTGCTGCTCGGTCACAATCCCGGCCCGATTGCGCGGGGACGGGACATCGACGCGCTGCTCTTCCCCGCAGTGCCGGACGGGTTGCCGGCATCGCTGCTCGAGCGCCGGCCCGACATCCGTCAGGCCGAGCAGAACCTCATCGCCGCCAACGCCGACATCGGCGTGGCCAAGGCCGCGTATTTTCCCGACATCAGCCTCACCGGCGCTGCTCGGCCTGGAAAGCGCCCAGCTCTCGGATCTGTTCAAAGGCTCCTCCAAGGCCTGGTCCTTCGGCGCGGGCGTGCTGCAACCGATTTTCAATGCCGGCCGGATCCGCAGCCAGGTCGCGCGGGCCGAAGCCCTGCAACGACAGGCCCTCTACACTTACGAGAAATCGATCATCAGCGCTTTCCAGGACGTGGAGAACGCGCTGATCGATCGGACGAAGTTCGGACAGGTACGCGAGGAGCAGGCGAAGAACGTGGCGGCGCTGCGGCGCTTCCGCGACCTGGCCGACCTGCGCTACCGGGAAGGCGCGACCATCTATCTGGAAGTCGCCAACGCCGAGCAATCGCTGTTCAACGCCCAGCTCGCGTACGTCGCGACGCAGTCCCAGCTCTTCCAGTCGTACGCGAATCTGTACAAGGCGATGGGCGGCGGCTGGGTCGAGGAAGCGGAAACGCCGTGCTGGTACCCAACGGCGTTGCGTGAGGGAATGCCGTCGAGCAATGAAGACTGGGTTCAACGCTTCTGGTACGGGTGGAAGATGTGGTCCTTCGCCTTCACGGCCACATGGCACGCGTGTCCGCAGTCTGAGGGGCTGGGATCGGCCGTGAACTTGTCGGATGCGGCTTCGTAGTTGAACAGCGCGTATCCCCATCCGCCGCTTTTCGGAAATCTCTTGCTGTCCTTTTCGATGACGAAAGCCTGCGTAAAGACGTCTGGCACATCCACGACGAAGGGGGCCTCCGTGCTCTTCTTCGGCTTCCACTGGAGCTTCACGATCTTGGAGCCATCCGGGAAAGGCTGGCCGTTGCCCGGAACGCCGGCCTTGTACGCCTTGATCATGGTCGGATTGGCGACGATCACCTTGAGCACTTCGTCGGTCCGGGCGGAAGAGACCACCGCCCAGTCCTCGTATCCCCTGAAGTCGGAGAACGCGATTCCGCTCGGCGATTTCAGCGAGTACTTGTCCTGCGCGTAAACGGCCGTGCCGCCCAGGACGGCGAGCACTGCCGTGGCTATCGCAATCGTGAGCTTGCTGTTGCGCTTCATGGCTGATCCTTTCCCAACTGTCGGGACGGTTCTCATTGCTCGTTTCGACCTTCAGCCGAACGTGAACGCAAAAGCCTCCACGCCCGGATCGAGAAACTCGATCTCGAACTGTCGATCGGCGATGGGCTTCGGTTGTCGGATCAGCTGATACAGCCGCTGTTCGGTAACCGTGCCGTTGCCTTGCTCGTCGACGTCGATGCCGTGAGCAGCGCCCGGCGGCTGTCCATCGATGAGCACGCGAAATCGCACGGACGTTCCTCGCGCTGCCGGTCCCATGACGAGATGAAGATCGCGGGCATGAAATCGGTACGCGATGCGCCCGTTGGCCTTGTTCAGCACCGTGGCCTGTTTCTCCACCGTCCAATCGCCCGAAAGCGCCCACTGATTGAGTCTCAGCCGCGCGGGCAGCGGCATAGACGCGAGGCTTGTCCGAATACTGCGCCGCCGGGAGACGCAAAGTTCTCGGTGCGCTCGATAGCCGACATAGTTCTCGGGAGACTTCAGGCTGCCCCAATCGGCGGCGGCTTCCGACACCACGGGCATCGACCGAAACCAGCTTCACGACCGATGCCCGTCGGCTCCGGCCTCGGCCAGCAGTTGCTGAATGATCCTGTTCCGACTGTTCGTATTCGCCCTCGCCGAATTGATGATGGCGGATGCGGCCCTTGCGCATCGACGATATAGAGGGCCGGCCAATATTGGTTGTTGAGAGCGCGCCACATCGCATGGTCGCTATCGATCGCGATCGGATAGTCGACTCTCATGTCCTTCGCGGCCCGGCGCACGTTGTCGACGTTCTTCTCGAACTCGAACTCGGGCGAGTGCACGCCGATCACCACCAAACCCTGATCCTTGTATTTCTCGGCCCACGCGCGGACGTAGGGAGGGTGCGCAGCCAATTGATGCAGGTGTAGGTCCAGACGTCGATCAGGACGACTTTTCCGCGCAGGCCGGCGCTGCGTCAATGGCTGCGAATTGAGCCACCCGGTCGCGCCTGCCGAGAGAAGGCAACTCACCTTCCATCGGTAGTTGAGCTCGTTGCGGACGTCGCCTGCGGCCCCATGGCTTTTTCCTCGGCCGAAGGCCTCGACCGGCCGCGATGGCACCAACGAGTATCGCGGCAAGCAAGAGGCGGTCTAGCTTTCATCACGAATGCCTGATCCGCGCTTTCGACCGACGCCGATCAGTAACCGTCGACGTCGACGACCGCTTGGGCAAAGGCCTGCGGGGCTTCCTGAGGCAGATTGTGCCCGATGCCGCCCGTGATAGTCCGGTGCGAATATTTGCCCGGAGAATTTCCTGGCATAGGCGCTGGGTCCGGATGCGGCGCGCCATTGGCATCGCCTTCGAGGGTGATGGTGGGCACGGTGATGACCGGAGCTTCGGCAAGCCGCTTGTCCAGATCGTCATATTTCGGCTCGCCTTCAGCCAGTGCGAGCCGCCAGCGATAATTATGGATCACGATGCCGACGTGATCCGGATTGTCGAAGGACGCTGCGCTGCGATCGAACGTGGCATCATCGAAGTTCCACTTCGGCGAAGCGAGCTGCCAAATGAGCTTCGCAAAGTCGTGCCGGTATTTGTCGTAGCCGGCCCGGCCGCGCTCGGTGGCGAAATAAAATTGGTACCACCATTCGAGCTCAGTCTTTGGCGGCAACGGCATCTTGCCGGCTTCCTGGCTGCCGATCAGATAACCGCTCACGGACACCATGGCCTTGCAGCGCTCCGGCCAGAGCGCCGCGATGATGTTGGCCGTCCGCGCGCCCCAATCACAACCGGCGAGGGTCGCCTTCTCGATCTTGAGAGCATCCATCAAGGCGATGATATCGACGGCGACCGCCGACGGCTGGCCATTCCGGAACGTTTCGCTGGATAGAAAGCGCGTCGTGCCATAGCCGCGCAGATACGGGACGATCACCCGGTAGCCCGCCGACGCCAGCAAAGGCGCGACATCGACATAGCTGTAAATGTCGTAGGGCCAGCCGTGCAGAAGAATGACGGCAGGACCATTGGCGGGGCCGGCTTCGGCGTAGCCGACATTCAGGACGCCGGCGTCGATCTGCTTCAGCGGGCCGAACGACGTATTCGTGCCCGGCTTGATCGGGTTGATCGTGCGGGATTGCGCGTCCGCGGATGCCGATCATAGCGAGCTCGGCGGCAGCAATGGTCAGGACCGCAGCACCCAAGAGGCGGCGGCGATCAAGGTTGATTTCTTCGGGCATGGGCTCTCCTCAATCAAGCCAGTCGCTCGTTGACTCGCCCACGTCAGGCGCTGAGTCAACCTGTACAGTGTCGCTTCCTCTCAGGGATAGAGTCTCATGGCACCGGACTACAATTGGCGAGGCGCAGTCCATAAGACGATGGTATCGATTGAACCCGGAAGACCCAATCGTTTTTGTCGTGGACGACGACCGTCGGATCTGCGAAGCGTTATCCGCGCTTCTTTCGACGTTCGACTTGCGCGTGGTCACGTTCGGTTCGGCCGCCGAGTACATCGCGTATCCGAAGCCCGACGTGCCGGCTTGCCTGATTCTGGATGTCGAGCTTCCGGACATCAACGGACTGGACCTCCAAAGCCAGACCGCGCAGGAAAATCACCCGCAAATCGTGTTCATCACAGGCCATGGCGACATTCCCACGTTCCGTGCGCGCGATGAAGGCGGGCGCGGTCGACTTCCTGACCAAGCCGTTCAACGGAGGCAGACCTGATGCGGGCGATCCATGCAGCCATCGCGCAGGATCGCGACGCCAGGCGGAAGAGAGCCGAGTTGGCCGAGTTGCGTCAGCGCCTTCGTCGCCTGACGCCACGCGAGCGCGAGGTCCTTCCTCTGGTCGTGAGCGGCCTTCTCAACAAGCAGGCTGCGGCCGAGCTAGGCATCAGCGAGGTCACGATCCAGATTCATCGCGGCAAGATCATGACAGAAGATGGGGGCCGAATCGCTTGCCGAGCTGGTGAGAATGGCCGGGATGCTCGACATACCGATGACTCCACTCCCGGCGTGCGCAGATGAGCGGTCAAGCGCGCGTGCCGGTCAAGCAGCGGCGGACGCCGATTGTTGGCGTGCAAGGTGAATTGAAATACGGCGCCCCGGGGAGTATTCGGCGCAAACCACAGCCGGCCATCGTGAGCCTCGATGATCGCGCGGCAAATCGACAGACCCATCCCCATGCCGTCGGATTTGGTCGTGAAGAGCGGGTTGAATATCCGATCGATGTCTTGCGGGCTGATTCCTGTCGCCGGTGTCCGCAACCGATACCATTACGCCGTCACCTTCGTACGCCTCGGATTTCACGCATGAGGACCCTCGGCTCATCCTTGGCCGCCATCGCGTCGATGGCGTTCGTGATCAGGTTGAGAAGCACCTGCTGCAGCTGGACTCGATTTCCTCGCACCTCCGGCAGCTGCTCGTTCGGCTCGGCTTGGACCAGTATCCGGTGCTTCTCCAGATCGCCACGTTCCAGGGCAAGCGCTTCCCGGATGAGCTCGTTGACGTCGAGCGAAGTTCTTGTCCGGACATCACCCCTGAAGTTCGCGCGAATGCTTTCCACCACCTCTCCCGCGCGATGGCCATCAGCGGCGATGAGCTTGAACGCTTCCTTGGCTCTGTCGAGATTGGGCGTCGAGCGATCGAGAAAGCGAAAGCCCGCATCGGCGCTCGTGACCATTGCGGTCAACGGCTGCTTGACCTCGTGAGCAATCGAGGCCGCGACCGCGTCCCCGGTCATCAGCCGTGCCTCGCGCTCGCGTCGCTGGGCAAGGACCGCGCCGAGCAGCGTCGCGTAAAGCGTTTCTATCTCGTACAACAGGACAATCAGGACGAGACTGCTGGACAGGAATCCGAAGATCCGCACGGCGTACCAGCCCGCGCTAAAGCGGCTCGGAGCAGGATAGTAGCTTAGAGGCACCTCGATCAAGTACAGGAACATCACGACCATCAGCCAAAGATCGAGCATTGAGCGCCGGCGAAACCAGAGCACGATGAGGGCGCGAAATGCTTGCCAACGCGATGGGCGCCCCGACAAGATAGGGCCACTGCGAGCTGAAACGGGTGGGGTCGAGCATGATGTGGGGCAATAGTGCGTTCGCCCGCTATGCAAACAAATGCCGCTACCGAGACGAGGCCCGCCGTCAAGGCGACACTCCGGCCGATCGCCGCACGCGGCGTGCGCCTTCGAATATCGTTTGCTGGGAGCCCGCATCCTTCGACAAGGCATAGCCGATGACGAACAGGGGAAAACCACAGTGCCACAGAACGTACACCCATGCCGCACTCTGCAGACCGCCAATTTCCGGGGTCGGACACAAACACGCCTGGAAACGTCAGGACATACGGGATCAGGATAAGCGCTGTGAAAAGATACGCACTCGCGATCACGAGGATTGCACGCAAACGCAGAATCGAAAACTGGGCGAACAAGAGGATCGCGGTGATCGAATCGCACACGAACATCGCAGTCAGATAAGCCGGGAGGAAGGCGTCGATCCGTCTCGTCTGCATGCCCGAAAGCAGCCCGACGGTGATCACGACAAAGACGACCAATATGCCGAGCACGACGGCAAGAGCGAGCCGTTTCTGCGCGGGGCCTGGCGACAGGCTCGAGAGGAAGAGACGCTGTTCCTCCGGGACAACGGCGGCTATCTCCCTGCATCGGAGCGACTCCTACGCGGCGGCGCGATCAGCAGCCATGTGCACCCGAAGGCTGCATTCAATCAGAAAAGCATACACCGCAGTCACATCGCGCGAGTGCGCGGACTCGCAGGCTATAGCGGTGAGTATTCAGTGCGTCGCTGATGGCCGTAAGTGAGTTCCTGCCCGTCGAACGGCTTCTTGAATACGCGGTAGTGGCCGTGGGTCGACGGGCGGCAATCGATTGAACATTTCGGGGTAGCCGGTGATGAGGAGAGACGGGCAAGTCTCGAGCCGTGCCGAACGCACCACGCGCAATAGCTCAAGACCATCCATCACGGGCATGTCGATGTCCGAGATCAGGCAATCGATCTCTGCGAGACAGCCGCTTTCGATCAGGCGCCGCGGCAGGACGCAAAACAGGCGCACCGAATAATCTGCAGACTCCAGCAGATTCTCGAGCGACTCGAGAACTCTCTGATCGTCGTCGACCACCGCGATGATGAAGCCGGCATGGGTGTTCGTTCATGCACGTCCTTGCTTGGAATCAATGGCATGTCAGCGCCGAGTCAGGCTGTCCTGGTCCAGCGAATCCATCCCGGCCACTGCGTGCGCGTATCTAATGGAAAGATGTGATGGCGCCCGAGACTCGAAACGTGGATCCTCAAATGTCCAGTGGCGCGGTCGAGCGCTCGTGTGAATCCGGCCAGAATCGAGGTCATCACCATGTCACACGCAACCCCAGTCGTATTTGTCGTCGACGACGACGTCTCGGTCCGCAGATCGCTGCAATTGCTGATCGACTCCGCAGGGCTGGCAGCCGGAGACGTTCGCCTCCGCGCGGGAGTTCCTGTCTTCGCCCACGAGCTCCTTGCTCCGAGCTGCCTGGTACTCGACGTCACTCTTCCGGACATCAGCGGCCTCGAGCTGCAGAAGCGCGTCGCTGTCGATCGCGCCTGACATGCCGATCATCTTCATCTCGGCCTACGGCGACGTGCCGATGACGGTACAGGCCATGAAGGCGGGAGCCGTCGAGTTCCTGACGAAGCCACTTTCCGGCGACAGCGCTGCTGAGCGCCATCCGGGACGCCATCGAGCGCAGCGAAGCGGCACTTCGTAGCGAGGCGGAGATTCGGACGCTCCGGCGACTGTTACGCGTCGCTCACGTCCTCGCGAACGGGAGGTCATGGCGCTGGTGGTCTCCGGACTGTTGAACAAGCAGGTCGGTGGCGAGCTCGGCATCAGCGAAATCACGGTGAAGGCTCATCGAGGCAACGTGATGCGAAAGATGAAGGCCGCCTCGCTCGCCGACCTCGTGAAAATGGCCGGCAGGCTTCGCCTCGCCTCCGTGCCAGCGGTAACTCACACTCGTTGCTTCAGCGCTGGTGTATCGACCGGCAGCTTGCGCAGGCGCTTGCCGGTTGCAGCGAAGATCGCGTTGGCTACCGCAGGGACGATCGCCGACGTCCCGGCTTCGCCCATCCCGCCCGGCGGCTCGGAGCTCTGCACGATGTAGACCTCGATGGCCGGCGCCTCGTTCATGCGCAGCAGTCTGGTAATTGTCGAAGTTGGCTTGCTCGACACGGCCGTCCTTGAGCGTGATCTCGCCATAGAGCGCCGCCGTGACGCCGAAGATGATCGCGCCCTGGATCTGCGCCCGCACGGTATCGGGATTGACCACGGTGCCGCAATCCACCGCGCAGACGACACGCCGGACGCGAACCGCCCCATCCTTCGAGACTTCGACCTCGGCAACCTGGGCCATGTAGGTGCGCGAAGACGAACTGAAGCGCGACGCCACGGCCGGCTCCCTTGCGGCAGCGGCTGCCCCAGCCGGCCTTTCGCGCGGCAAGCTCGAGGACCGCTTTGGCTCGAGGCGTCTTGTCGAGCAGCGCCAGCCGATAGGCGACCGCATCCTGCTTTGCCGCGGCCGCCAGTTCGTCCATGAAGCTCTCGGTCACGAATACGTTGTGCGACGGCCCGACGCTGCGCCAGAAGGCCGTCGGAATGCCGGAGGTTCCACCCGCACATACTCGACGTGCATGTTCGGAAGGGCATAGACCAGATCGATCGCGCCTTCGGTCGTGTCGGGGTCGAGACCCTTGTTGAACGCCGGTGGGAGATAGCGCGCGATGATCGAAGAGCCCGGCGAAGCGATTGTTCCAGGCGACCGGCTTTCCTTTCTCGTCGAGACCGGCGGACACGCGGTCGAAGCAGCAGGGCCGGTACATGTCGTGCTGGATATCCTCCTCGCGCGTCCATACGACCTTGACGGGGCCGTCGACATGCTGCGCGATCTGGACGGCGCGCGTCGACGCCGTCGGCTCTCCAGCCGCCGGCCGAACCCGCCGCCGATCAGATGATTGTGGACCACGACCTTGTCCAACGGCAGGCCGGTGACCTTCGCCGCCGCCGCCTGGACAGCGCGCGATGGCCTGGTTGCCGACCCAGACTTCGCAGCCGTCCTTGCGGACATGAACCGTGCAGTTCATCGGCTCCAACGCTGCGTGGGCGAGGAACGGAACGTGGTACGTCGCCTCGACCTTGGTGACGGCGCCCGCCATCGCCTTGTCGACATCGCCGATATTCTGCGCAACCGCCCCGGAATTGAGCGTCGCCTTCTCGAGGCTCGGCGGCGATCTCGTCGGTGGTGAGCTTGGCGTGCGGCCCGTCGTCCCATTCGATTACGCAGGGCCGCGAGCCCTTTCTTCGCAGCGCCCATGTGGTCGGCCACGACCGCGACGGCATCGTCGAGGCGCACGATCTGACGCACGCCCTTTGACGGCCTTGGCCGCCGCATCGTCCACGCTCTTCACGCGACCGCCGAAGACAGGCGATTGCGCGAGCGTCGCGATCTTCACGCCCGGCGGCCGAGCGTCGATGCCGTAGACGGCCGTTCCGTTGACCTTCGCCGGTGTGTCGAGGCGCTTCGCCGGCGTGCCGATGAGCTTGAAGTCCTCCGGTCGCTTGAGCGCCACCTTCTCGGGGACCGGCATGCGCGCCGCGTCGGCGGCGAGCTCGCCGTATCTGAGCCTTCTCCCGGTCGGCGCGTGAAGCACTTCGTCCGCTTTGCGCGCGACAGGATGCCGGATCGACATTCCAGCGCTTTGCCGCCGCCGCCACGAGCATGGTTCTGCGCGGTCGCGCCGGCCTGGCGCAGCGGCTGCCATGCGCCGCGTATCGCGTTCGAGTTGCCCGTTGCCTGGATCCCCCAGCAAGGGATTGGCGTAGAGCTTTTCGTTGGCGCGGAGCATGTTCGAGCCGCACCTGGTTCAGGTCCACCTCCAGCTCTTCGGCAATCAGCATCGGGATCGGACGTATAGGTGCCCTGGCCCATCTCGACATAGGGCATGATCAGGACGATCTGCCCGTCGCTTCGATGCGGATGAAGGCGTTGGGCGCGAAGCCGTCGGCAGATGCCGCTTCGGCCTCGCCGTTGGCGAGCGGCAGGCCAAGGCTCAGCAGCAGGCCCCCGCCCGCGGCCGCGCCGGCCTGCAGGAACCTGCGGCGGGAGAGACCACTTCGCCGGTAGTGATCGATCGTGTCGGCAGCCGGGAATCGAGAGGGTCCACGATCATGTCAGCCTCCCTGTCTGGTCGAGTTGCTGCGGCCCGCTTGATCGCCTCGCGAATGCGCGAATAGGTGCCGCAGCGACAGATGTTGCCGGACATCGCGTCATCGATATCGGCGTCGGTCGGATGCGGGTTGCTCGCGAGCAGCGCCGAAGCCGACATGATCTGGCCCGACTGGCAGTAGCCGCACTGGACGACCTCGCGGTCGAGCCAGGCCTTCTGGATCTTGGCGCCGGCCGCCGTCGCGCCGATCGCCTCGATCGTCGTGATCTGCGGACTTGCCGACGCTGTCGATCGGTGTGATGCAGGAGCGGGTGGCGGCGCCGTCGATATGCACGGTGCAGGCGCCGCAGAGCGCCATGCCGCAGCCGAACTTCGTGCCGGTCATGCCCAGCACGTCGCGCAGCACCCAGAGGAGCGGCGTGTCGCCGTCGACATCGACGCTGTGTGTTTCCCGTTGACTTTGACGGTGAAGGGCATGGTGTTCTCTCACTGTGATCGCCCTAATCAGATCAGAGGTGCGCCGACGAATCTATTGCACCAAGGTATCAAGCGATACTTTGGCGCAAGCTGAAACGTCCCGCCTCAGGAGCATGCCGCGCCTGGTGCAGCGGCGTCGATTGCACGATGGTATCGGTCGGTACTTTGGGATAACCTGATTCGCTTGGCGCTCCGGTGGTCGGATTTCCTTGGCGGACATGCTCAAGCTCTACACCTTCAACGTCTCGCACTTCGCCGAGAAGGCGCGCTGGACGCTCGACTACGAGGGCATCGCCTACGAGGAGAGGGTGCTGCTGCCGGGCCCGCATCAGCTGGTAACGCGCCGCATCGCGCGGCGCACCCATGTGCCAGTGCTCGAGCACGATGGCCGGTACGTGCAGGGGTCGAGTGCGATCATCGACTACGTTGCTGATCGCCTCGGCGGCACCAGGCTGACGGCGGTCGATCCGACCGAGCGGGCCAAGGCGCTCGAACTCGAGAAGACACTCGACCAGGCGCTCGGCCGCGGTGTGCAACAGGTTCTTATATTCGGCGCTCCTGAAGGATCGGCGGACAGTGATCGATCTGTGGTCGTCCGGCGGTCCGTTCTGGGCGCGCGGATTCTATGCCGTCGCTTTTCCGGCGGTCGCGTCCGCGGTGAAGCGTATGTACAAGACCACCGACGTCGAAGGCGTGGCCAAGGCCAAACAACGCTTCGTGACGACATTCGACGAGCTCGATGCGGTGCTTGCGAAGCAGCCGCTACCTCGGCGGCGACGCACCGAATCGCTCGGACATCACGGTGGCTGCGCTGTTGGCGCCCGTGTGTCGCGTGCCGGAGCATCGAGTGAAGTGGCCGGCAATGCCGTCGGAGCTCGCGGACCTCGAGGCGAGCCTCAGAGGCCGACCGACCTGGAATCACGTGTTGCGGATGTACCGTGACCACCGCAAGCCGAATCATTCGCGCGCGGTGCGCTGAGCAGCTCGTAGGCCGCGATTCCGGAGTCAATCGGGCGCCGCCCCATGTGAACACGTCCTGCCGATCGCCTGCTGCCAACCGGCACGGTCACGTTCCTGTTCACGGACATCGAGGGCAGCAGCGCGCTGTGGAGGCGCACCCGAGGCGATGAGCGCCGCGCTCACACGGCACGACGCGCTGCTCCGGCAATGCGTCGAGGCGAACGCCGGCCGCGTATTCAAGACCGGAGGCGACGCCTTCTACGTCGCGCTTGCCAGTACTGCGGACGCCGTGGCAGCGGCGCTCGAGGCGCAGCGGGCGCTGCTTGCGGAGCCGTGGCCGAAGTCGCCGGATTCGCGTTCGAATCGCGCTGCACTCCGGCGCCGCCGAACTGCGCGATGGCGATTACTTTGGGGCAACGCTCAATCGCGCCGCCCGATTGCTTGCCTGGAGCACGGCGGCCAGTCGATTCTGTCGGCAGCGACGCACGACCTTTGTCGCGACCGACTGCCTCCCGAAGCGACGCTGATGTCCTTGGGAGAGCACCGCCTCAGGGATCTGTCCCGCCCGAGACGGTCTTTCAGCTCTGTCATCCCGATCTGCCGCAGGCGTTTCCTGCGCTCAAGACGCTGACGTCGCTCGACGAAAACCAGCCGTCGATTGCCGTGCTTCCGTTCGTCAACATGAGCCCGGACGAGGAGAACGAGTACTTTGCCGAGGGGCTGGCGGAGGAACTCCTGAACACATGCTCACCAAGATCCGGGGATTGCAGTGGTGTCGCGCACGTCGGCCTTTTCCTTCAAGAGGTAAAGACCTCGACACTCCAACCGTAGCGCGGAGATTGAACGTCGGCATGATCCTCGAGGGTAGCGTGCGGAAATCGGGCAAGCGAGTGCGAATCGCGACGCAGCTCATTCAGGCGGCCACGGACTCGCGCGTCTGGGCCGGAACCTACGACCGGACACTGGAGGACGCTTTTCGCGGTACAGGACGACATCGCACAATCGGTTGTGAAAGAGTTGCGAGCTACGTTATTGGGGCGGCGACCCTATGCGACCGCGGGCGCGCAGGTGAAGGCCGATGTCATCGCGTCGGCAGGGGACGGAGCAAGAACGCGGAAGCGCACCAGCTGTATCTGCAAGCGCAGTTCCTGGTCGAACGACATACACCGGAAGATACCGCGCGATGCATCGAGTGCTACCTCGGGCCCGGCGCTTGATCCGGAGTACGCGCAGGCATGGGCCGGGGCTGGCGGGGGCCTACGCGAACCAGGCAGGGTTTGCTACGGCCCCGCTCGCAGAGACCTTCGAGCGCGCGAGGGCGCGGCACGCTGCGCTCCCTGGGCTGGAGCCCGAATTGGCCGGGGGCCATGCCGAGATGGGATGGATTCGCATGACCTACGATTGGGATTGGCAGGGAAGCAGACGCGTCCTATACGCGTGCACTGGAGCTTCGCGCCGGGGAACCGCCCACGGTGACCGGCGCCTCGCTCCCCTCGCGGACAATCTGGGGCGAGTGGAAGCTGCCGTCGCACTGGCCTCGCCGGGGGGTGGGCTCGACCCGCCTCAACGCCGTTGCGCAGGGGAACCTCGGACTCCGATGCCTCAATGCCGGTCTCTTGCTCGAAGAGGCCGCAGCCGCGCTCGACCGTGCGCTGGAGCTCAATCCACATAGCGGACTCCCCGCGCGGCTGGGCGCTCGGTACCGTCTACCTCGAGCAAGGGCTGCCTGAGGAGGCGCTCGGAGTCTTTCAGCGCGAGGAAATGGAGCCTTTCCAGCCTGCTGGGGCTCACGGCAGCGCAGCATGCGCGGGGGCGACCCTCCGGAGTCCGGACGCCGCGCTGCAGGAATTAGTGGAGAAGGGCGCCGAGAGACAGCGCGTTTCAGATTGCGCAGGCATTCGCCCACCGGCGCGAGGCCGACTTCCTGCGTTCGCGTGGCTCGAGGCGTAAGCGTTCACCCAGCGCGATCCGGGCCTCAGCAACATGCAACAGGATCGCTTCCTGCGTAACCTCCGTGTCGACCCCAGGTGGCGATCCCTCGAGCAAAGATGCGGCTTGACGGACTGATTGCCGTCAGCCAAAAAGGGCGAACTCCGGGGGGTCCCGCTTGCTGCCGGGATTAATGAAGCGTTTAATCCGATTCGAGATGGGCGTTGACGATGGATTGATCCCATGGGGCGAGGCATGGAGAAGAGACATACCAATGGCGGACTGTAAGAGTACCGATGGCGGGCGGCAAGAGAAACTCCGATGGCGGGCTATATCCTGATCGCGATGGTGCTGGGCATCGTGGTCGGATACATGGTCTTCACCAGCTATCCCGACAAGAAGACGGCCGCGCAGATCGCGGGTTATATCTCGATCATGTCGGATATCTTCCTGCGCCTGATCAAGATGCTGATCGGCCCGCTGGTCTTTCTCGACGCTGGTGGTCGGCATTGCCCACATGGGCGACGCCAGGAGCGTGGGCCGCATCTTCGCCAAGGCGCTCGGCTGGTTCGTCATCGCCTCCATCGTTTCACTGCTGCTCGGGCCTGGTGCTCGCCAACCTGCTGCATCCGGGCAAGGATCTCGGCTTGCCGCTGCCGGACATCGGTGCCGCCACCAACCTCAAGACCGCCTCGTTCACGCTCAAGGAGTTCGTCACCCACCTGGTGCCGAGGTCGTTCGCCGAGGCGATGGCCAACAACGAGATTCTGCAGATCGTCGTGTTCTCGATGTTCTTCGGTGTCGCGCTGGCGGCGCTGGGCGACATCGGCAAGCCGCTGACCAACGTGATCGACGCCCTGGCGCACGTCATGCTGAAGATCACGGGCTACGTGATGTTGCTGGCGCCCATTGCGGTGTTCGCCGCGATGGCCGCGACCGTCGCCGACGAACGGCCTCGAGATCCTCTTGAAGTTCGCGGTCTTCATGGGTGATTTCTATATCGGGCTGATCATCCTGTGGGCGCTCCTGGTGCTGGCAGGGTTCGTGTTCCTGGGCAAGCGGGTCTTCAAGCTCGTCGAGCTTGATCAAGGAGCCGTTCATGCTGTCGTTCGCGACGGCAAGCTCGGAAGCCGCCTATCCGAAGATCCTCGATTCCCTCGACCGCTTCGGCGTGCAGCGCAAGATCTCGAGCTTCGTGCTCCCGATGGGCTACTCGTTCAACCTGGACGGCTCGATGATGTATTGCACGTTCGCGACGCTGTTCATCGCGCAGGCCTACAACATCGAATTGCCGATCTCGACGCAGCTCACGATGATGGCGATCCTGATGCTGACCTCCAAGGGCATGGCCGGCGTGCCGCGCGCATCGCTCGTGGTGATCGCGGCCACGCTCAACCAGTTCAACATTCCCGAGGCCGGCCTGCTGCTGATCCTCGGCGTGGATACGTTCCTCGACATGGGGCGCTCGGCGACGAACGCGGTCGGCAACTCGGTGGCGGCCTCGGTCGTCGCCAAGTGGGAAGGCGGCCTGCTGTCCGGAGAAGGAGGCCGAGTTGAACGCCGCGCGCCTCGATGCGGAAAAGGAGCGCACGCTGCCGCCGGACGGGCTGCCGGCGGCCGCGTGAGCCCACGAGCCGTCCCAGGGCGAAGGTACTATCGATGACGCTGACGTCACGAGTGTCGACCGCTGGGCGGCCTTGGTCGCCTGGTGGCGCTGGCTCTGCGGTTCCGGCGCGGCGGCTCGCCCAGGTGCCCGAAGGCGTACTGACCGGAACGTTGCAAAAGGTGCGCACGAGCGGGAGGTGGCGATCGGCTATCGCGAGGCGTCGATTCCGTTCTCGTACCTGAGCGCGCGCAACGAGCCCATCGGTTACTCGATCGACATCTGCCGCGCGATCGTCGACGCCATGAGCACGGAAGTGGGACGCGACCTCGTCATCAAGTGGGTGCCGGTGACGTCGGACAATCGCATCAAGGCCGTCATCAGCGGGCAGGTCGACCTGGAGTGCGGATCGACCACGTCCAATCTGGAGCGCAAGAAGGTCGTCGACTTCTCGCCCGTCATCTTCGTCGCCGGCACCAAGCTGCTGGTGAAGAAGGGATCGCCGATCAAGTCGTTTCGTGACCTGGCGGGGCGGTCCGTGGTGGTGACGACGGGCACGACCAATGAAAGTACGCTGCGCGAGCTCGTGGCCAAATTCAAGCTGAACACGACGATCGCGACCGGACGGATCACGCGGACTCGTACGCGCAACTGGTGGAGGGCAAGGTCGATGCGTTCGCCACGGACGACGTCCTGCTCTACGGATTCATCGCCTTGAACCGGGCGCAGGATCAACTGATGGTCGTCGGCGAATTCCTGTCCTACGATCCCTACGGCATCATGTTCCGCAAGGACGATCCGCAACTGGCGGGCATCGTCACGACGACGCTGCACGACCTTGCCGCCTCGCGCGAGCTCGAGCAGACCTACAACAAATGGTTCCTGCGCCAATTGCCCACCGGGCAGCGCATGAATCTTCCCATGAGCGCGCAGCTGACCGAGATGATCCGCATCATGGGTGGTGATGCGGTGACGCAGTAATCAGGTCCGGCCGTGGCGAGACGCGGCGATCGTCCGCGCGACCTGCCCCGCCGGTCGCGCAGTCCTTTGATGCAATAATTCCCGCCGGTGCGAACGAGCGCGAATCGGAAGCATAAATAAGTTCGATCGACCCATTCGCAAACACGATTCGATCCAAGAGCATTCATCATCCACAGGAGGTCCCCATGGCCGAAGCCGCTCCCCGCAAGAAGGTCACCATTCCGATGCTGATGGAGAAGAAGAAGAAAGGCGAGCCCATCGTTCAGCTCGCGGTGTACGACTACGAGACCGCGATCATCGCCGACCGCGTCGGCATCGACATCCTCTGCGTCTCGGACACCGGCGGCATGGTGCTGTTCGGCCACGAGCACGACCTCGGTCTCGTTCGAGGAAGTGATGTTCATGGCGCAGGCGGTGAAGCGCGGCTCGCAGTACGGCTCTGCGCATGGTCGACATGCCCTACATGAGCTTTCACCTGTCGGCGCAGCAGGCGGTCGACAACGCGGCCAAATACGTGTCGCAGGCCGGCGCCGAAGTCATGAAGTGCGAGGGCAACCAGCATCACGCGAAATACATCGAGGCGATCGTCAAGGCGCGGCATCCCGGTGCAGGGCCACATCGGAATCTGCCCGATGCGCATCCCGCAGCTCGGCGGCTTCGCGGCGCAGGGCAAGACGGCGGACCGGGCCAAGGAGCTGGTCGACGACGCGCTGGCGTTCGTCGACGCCGGCTGCTTTTCGATCATGACGGAAGTCGTCACGTCGGAAGTCTCGGAGTACCTGACGAAGACGCTGCCCGTGCCGGTGATCAGCCTCGGCTCGGGCAACACGTCGGATGGCGTGCACATCATCGGCTCGGATCTCTTCCACCTCTACGAGAAGCACACGCCGCGCCACTCCAAGATGTATTGCGACCTCGTTCCGATCATCGAGAAGGGGCTGTCGGACTACCGCGATGACGTCAAGGGCCGCGTCTATCCGGGCAAGGAGCACACGGTGTTCATGAAGGAAGACGAGCTCAGCAAGTTCAAGGAACGGGTCGGCTGGAAGAGGTGATCGTGCCGAGGGCGGGCGGCGGCCAGGCGGGATCGGATCCGAATGCCGCACGCGCGCTGAACCTCGCGCTAGCCGGCCTTCATGTTCGCGCATATTTCGCTGCCCGACCTCGTCTGGCTGTTGTCGATCGCCTTCGGCGTCGGTGCGCTGATCGGCGCGGTCGGGATCGGCGGCGTGCTCCTCATTCCGGCGCTGACTGCATTCGCCGCGCTTCCGATACATACGGCGATGGCGACGGCGCTGTTCACGTTCACCTTCACCGGGATCGTCGGCACCGCGATGTTCCAGCGCCGCGGCAGCATCGACTGGACCGTCACGCGTCCGGTGTTGTTCAGTGCCGTGATCTTTGCGTTCGTGGGCGCGTGGGTGAATTCGATCGCGCGTCCGACCACGCTCGCGCTCGCTGCTCGCCGGTGTCATCATCTTCGCGGGCGTCTACACACTCTTCACGTGGCACGGATGCGGCAGACCGCGTTTCGCGACGACGCCGCGCGCGCAGCGCGCTCCTGCTGGTGGCCGTGGGCGGGATTGCCGGGTTCGGCTCGGGGCCTGACGGGCGTCGGCGGACCGGCGCTGTCCGTGCCGCTCATGGTGCATGTTCGGATTTCCGGCGCTCGTGTCGATCGGCGCGAGCCAGGTGCTCCAGATCGTCGCGGCGGTTTCGGGAACGCTCGGCAACCTGCGATTCGGGTCGATCGATTTCGGCGGTCGCGGCGATCGTGACGCTGCGTCGAGCTTGCCGGCGTCATGGTGGGAGTGCGCCTGGCGCATGCCGTCGATGCCGCGCGTTCTGCGCAAGGTGGTGGCCATTCTGTGTCTCGTGGTCAGGACCTGGCTGGTCGTCCGCGAACTGGGTGGGCTGCATTGACCTCGGCCTTCGCGTCCTGGCTCGCGGGCCGCGCCAAGGGCAAGTCGAATTCGCCCCGGAATCGTCACGCCCCGCAGTTTCGGCGACCCGCGCCGCGAGCACCTTGCCACCGCGCCGCGCGGGTGGATTGTTCGATTTCTCGTTCATGAGCTGCACCGACATCTGCGGGCCCGATGCGCTCGCGTGCGTCAATGCGCTGCAGACGCGCCGTCTCGACGCTGCTGCGGCCGGGCCGCATCGCGTACACGCTGCTGCTGCGCGAGTTCGGCAGCGTGCTGAACGACGCCACGGTCTGGTGCCTCGGCAAGGATCGCTTCTGGGTGTTCACCGGGCGGCGCGCCGATTGCCGCTTCATCGCGCAATTCGGCACCGTATTCGATGTCGAGATTTCCGACTCGGGGCTGGCACAGGCGGTCATCGCCGTCCAGGGCGACATCAGTCGGCGCACGATCGAGCGAGTGTTTCCCGGAATCGAGCCTCGCCGAGCTGCCCTATTTCGGCTTTGCGCGAGCGATGTTCGGGGCCGCCGAATGCTGGATAGCGCGGCTCGGCTACAGCGGCGAGACCGGCTACGAGCTGGTGATCGCCGACGCGGCGGCGGCATCGCTGTGGCAGGCGCTCCTCGAAGCGGGCAGGACGCGCGGCCTCGTCGAATGCGGATTCGACGCCGTCGACTCGCTCAGGATCGAGGCCGGTCACATCCTGTTCACGCGCGAGCTCGCGTCGCCCATGACGCCGTTCGAGCTCGGGTTCGCGCGACTCGTGGATTTCGATCGGCGGAGCGTTTTACGGCGCGCAGGCATTGCGTGCACACCGCCGGAAGGAGCCGCCGCGCCGCCTGGTGGGCCTCCTACCGGCGCAGGATGCCGAGGCCGGGTCCGGTGTGCCCGGGCGCCTCGACGACGGAAGCGCCGTCATGACGAGCGCCTGCTGGTCGCCGCTCCTGGAGAGGCGCATCGGCATGGGCTTCGTCTCCGCTTCGCGATGCCGAACCTTAGGCACCGGTCGTTCGCACTGGCGCGAGCGCGCGCGCGCCGTTGACGCCAGGTTGCCCGGTCTGCTCCCATTGACGATCCGCGCCAAGGTCATTGCCGCAGCAGAGGAGCCTGCCGCCATGAAACGTACGCCGCTCTACGACCAGCATGTTCGCGACGCGTCGATGGTCATCAATCTCAAGGGCTTTGCGCGGGCCATGCAGTACGACGGCCACGTGGTCGAGCATCGCGCGACGCGCAATGGCGTGAGCCTGTGCGACGTGTCGCACATGGGCGAGCTCGAGTTCAAGGGTCCCGATGCGCTGGCGCTCGTGCAGAAGATCATCACGAACGACGCCGGCAAGCTCGCCGTCAACCAGGCGCTGTATTCGGCGATGTGCGACGAGCGCGGCATTCTGCTCGACGACCTCGTCTGCTTCCGGCTCGCGGCCGACCATTTCGTCTGGGTCGTCAACGTCACCAAGACCGACGACGACTATCAATGGGTGCTGAAGCACGCGCAAGGGATGGACGTGCGAGGTGAAGAACATCTCGATCGACACCGCGCTCCTCGCGCTGCAGGGGCCGGCGTCGAGGAGGTGTTGCAGCGGATCACGAAAGCCGACCTTGCGCCGCTCAAATACTATTGGCTCACGCAGACGGTCATTCACACGGAGCACGCGGAGGTGCCGTGCATCGATCAGCCGCACCGGGTACACAGGCGAGCGCGGTTACGAAATCATGGTGGCCCGCGATCTCGCGCCGTGGGTCTGGGATGCGCTGCTGATGGCGGGCCGGCCGCTGGGTATCGTGTCGCAGGGCGTGGCCGCGCGGGAAGAGCCTGCGGACGGAGGCGGGCTACCTGCTTGAACGGCAACGACATGGACGCGAGAGACGCAATCCCATCGAAGCGGGGCTCGGCTGGGTCGTCAAGCGCGTCGAAGGACTTCATCGGCAGGGACGCGCTGGCGCGCATCGAGGCGGAAGGCGTGACGCCGGAAGATGGTGGGCCTCGAGATCGACGGGCCGCGCACGATTCGCAACGGCTATCGCATCTACCGCAACGGGAAGGAGAGTCGGACAGGTGACGAGCGGTCCGCTCTCGGCGAGGCCTGATCGGCCGCAACTGCGGGCTGGGCTACGTCGCGACCGCGGATGCGGCGATCGGCACCGAGATCGAAGTCGACATCCGCGGGACGAGAGCCAAGGGACGCGTGGTCGCGATGCCGTTCTGTGCGCGCCGGGTCAAGGAAGAACCGAAGATCCGCACCTGGTCGCCCTTATCAGCTGCGCTTCAGCGAATCCCACGTCTGGGCAGGTCTCGAAGAAGGAGCGAAGGACGTGTGCGCCATCGGCCTCTCGGATTTCGGCCAGCGCAGCCTGGGCGACATCCTGTGCGCGACGCTGCCCGAGGTGCGGTGATCGGGTCACGGCCGGCGCCGCGCTGGGCTGGCTCGACAGCTACCGCCGCGCATTCGACATCGTCTCTCCCGTTTCGGGCGAGGTGATCGAAGTCGACGCCGCGCGTGGTAGAAAATCCCGCGCACATCAACGCTTATCCGTATTCGCGCGGCGGCCTCGCTGAAGGTGCGCGTCAAGACGCTTCGCGCGCTACGAGGAGATGCTGAGCTTCGACGCCTACGCCGATCTCACGCGGCGGCTCCAGCAGTATGACGAAGTGGACGAAGGAACGGCGCATGACGTAGCGGCGCTGCCGAGAGTGTCCGCGGAAATATCCCGTTGCGGAGGGCAATCAGTTGGACCACGGTCTCGCCGAACGCCTGCGTGGATTCGGACCCCTCGGAGTCCTTCGCAATGCTCGTCGTCGCCGCGGGCACCCTGGTGACCCCATTCCTCGGGCGCGGTGTTGGTCCTGGGATGGGTCCGGCTGGTCTCAGACCCCGTGGCACGAGATCGGCTACGCGCGGCCAAAGAGTTGGATCGGCAGTCTGGCGATCGGCATCGCTTTCGGCTGCGCGCTGAAGCTGCTTTTGAAGTCTGTCGTCATGCCGCTGCTCGGAGCCGGTCCGATCAATCCGACGTATCATTATCTGGTTGGGAATACCGCTGCGCTCCCTGGAATTGTGTTCGCGATGATCGTCGGCGCGGGCTTTGCCGAGGAGACCGTGTATCGAGGGTATCTGTTCGAACGGCTCGGCAAGCTTCTGGGAACCGGAGTCGCCGCGAAAATGTCGATCGTGATGCTCGTCGCCGGATTATTCGCGCTCGTGCATTACCCCGAACAGGGACTCGCTGGCGTCCAACAGGCCGTGATCACCGGTCTGACGTTCGGGTCGGTCTTTGCAATTACCGGCCGGCTCTGGATGCTCATGGTTGCGCACGCCATGTACGATCTGACCTCGGTGGCGATAATCTATCTTGATCTGGAATACGATGTGGCCCACCTCGTATTCAAATGACACGTACCGGGCCACTCGATTTTAGTTTCTCGCGATGTTCAGAGCGGCTCAGCGAGTCCAATCGACGAAGTCGTGTCTCGATCGGCCGTAGTCCTCGCCCCAGGACGGTGGTCGCATCTATCCGATGGGGCGGATCAGCGCGATTTTCAAGGCGGACGGCGCCGGAAACCGATTCGCGGTATTCCATTTCCGAATGGTGGCTCGAACCGCATACGAAGGGGCCCGGAGCGCACGCGCCCACCCGGAGGACGACATCTTCTACGTCGTCGAAGGGACAATGAGTGTCCTGGTCGCCGGCGAGTGGACTCACGCGCGCGAAGGGCTCGTTCGTTCTTGTTCCCGGTGGCGATCGCCCACGACTTCGAAAACCGCGGCGACGCGCGTGCGGGAGTGCTCAACTTCTCCATCCCGGGCGCGTTCGAGCCAGCACATGCCGGACATCGTGCGGTGGTTCGCCGAGAACCCGCCGGGAGTGCCGGGTACGTAGCCGGGCGGCCTCGATGCGCTACAGCAACGGAATCGCGCGATTACTACGATCCTCTTCGCCACGGTCTGGGGCCAGGCGGACGATGCGGCGCGATTCTGATCGAGGCTGGTGCCTCCTCGGGGCTCCGTTCTCGAGATTGGCGCGGGCGTCGGGGTCACCGCCGCGGCGCTGGCGGGCCTGCCGGCCTCGACGTGATGGCGCTCGGAGCCAGATCCAGGAATGTATGCGGTCATGCTGTCGCCGCCTCGCGCTGCGTCCCGATCTCGAGGCGAACTTGACGCCCATCCCCAGGCCGGCCGGTTATCCCGTGTCGAGACGGTTCGACGCCTGCGCGTGTTTCTCGGTCCTGCATCTTCTGGAACCCGCCGGGCGTGCCGCGCTCGTGTCGTATGCGCATCAGGCAGCGCGACCGGGCGGTGCTCTGGTGCTGCAATGCCCGTCGTGTCGTCCCGACGACTGCCGCGCCCGCGGAAGTCGTCGCGCAGAGGCAGTTCGGCGAGATGCGCTACGAGCATCACTCCGCCGCGCGGAGCCGTTGTCCGACGGGTCGTGGCACACCCATTGGACGTTTCGTGCGCTGCACGGCGACGTGCTCCTCGACGAGACTTCGCAGACGTTTCGCTGGCAGCCCGCTATCCGTGAGCGACTTCCGGACGCTCTTCTTGCGCGATCATCACGCGTCGATGTCGAAGCCGAGTACGCCGGCTTCGGACAGGTCAATTTACCAACCGGACGAGAGTCAGCGTCCGACTGGTCGTTGGAAGAGCCGGCTGAGTGCTCCGGATTGCGCCGGCGCGAGTCTCCGAGGAATGGCCACGGAACGGCACTCTTTCAGCGCTCGAAGCGACCATCGCGGTGGCAGGCCCAACGCGCCGTGCTTGGCGATGCGATGGTCGATACGCGCTCGTCGCTTTGCGCGCGCCAGACTGCCGCGCTGGGCGCGGCTCCCACGGATGAATCGCCGGCCCAGATCCTCAAACAGTCCACGATCCTGTTTATCGATATTGTCGGGTCGGCGACGCTGAGTCAGCGGCTCGGCCCCGAGGCGACGCCGAGCGCTGTGCTCGACGGCGCCGCTTGCGCAAATTCGCCGGCCGTCGTCGCGCAGCACGGCAGGGAAGGTGCTGAAGCATCATGCCGGCGGCGACAGCCTGCTGGCGGTCTTCGGCGCGGTCGAGGCGCGGGAGGACGATCCCGAGCGCGCGGTGCGCGCCGGCCTCGCGCCGCTTGCCGCGGGGCGGGAGCAAGGCGGTTCTCGGTGCAGCGCCAGCACGGCCCACGACTGCCTTCGGGGTGCGCGTCGGTGTGCACACCGGCGGCGTGCTGCTCGGCGGCGGGGTCGATGCCAAGGAGAACATCCGCGGGCAGGCCAAGTCAACATCGCGGCACCCGGATGGAGCGGGCACGGCGCCGCCGGAGAGGCTTGCGCATCAGCCACGATACGTACCGGCACGTGCGCGGCGTGTTCACGGTCGAGCCCCAGCGGCCCCTCGCGCTGAAGGCATGGACGAGCCGATCGTCACTTATCTGGTGCAAGGCGCCAAGCCGGGGCGCGCTTTCCGCGTCGCGACGCGAGGCATCGAGGGCGTGGAAACGCCGGATGATCGCGGGCGCGACGCCGAAGACCGGGCAACTGCAGCAGGCCTTCCTCCGATGCGCGTGCGGCGGCGGCACGCTGGTCGCCGTCACCGTGGTCGCGGAGGCCGGGATGGGCAAGAGCCGCCTCCTCTACGAGTTCCAGAACTAGGCCGAGACGCGCCCCGGAGCGGCTCCAAGCTCTGCCAGGGCCGCGCCGATCCGCAGACGCAAACGCAGCCCCTACGGTTTGCCGTTGCGCGACGTGCTGACGGCGACGTGCGGCAGATCGCCGACACCGACAGCATGGAGAGACTGCGAAGCAAAAATCGAGCAGGAGTGTCGCGCACCTGTTCGAGGCACGACGATGGCGCCGAGATGGCGCGAGCGCACGCGCACGTGCTGGGCCAGCTTGATCGGCCTCGGCTTCGCGGAGAGCCGCCACACATCATCGGCATCAAGGACGATGCCGGGCAGACCAGGAGCCGCGGCTTCCACGCGGCCGCGCAGATGTTCCGGCGCATGAGCCCGGCGGACGGCAGCGCGCGCCCGGCCGCCCGAAGCGCGCTGAACACCTCTGGGCAGCGCGAACGCGAGCGTGGGTCACCAGCTATTCCGGTCGTGCTGCTGCTCGAGCGACCTGCACTGGGCCGACGACGGGTCGCTCGACTTCCTCCACTTCCTTGCGCAGGCCAACCGCGAGCGTGCCGACGCTGGTGCTCGGTCTCACGCGTCCCGCGTCTGTCCGATCGTCGCGCCGACTGGAGCGGCGCGGGGCGCGATCGAGCGCATCGAGCCCGGTCCGCTCGATAAGGGCGTGAGCCGCCTTCTCGTCGACGAGCTCCTGAAGAAGCTCCCGAGTTCCGTCGAGCGCTGCGCGAGCTCGTCACCGGTGGCGCCGAGGGCGGCCGTTCTACATGGAGGAGGCTCGTCAAGATGCTGGTCGACGAGGGCGCAATCAAAGCCGGTACCCAGCGCTGGACCGTGATCCCCGACAACTGGTCGCCGCGCACGTCCCGTCGACGTTGACGGGCGTGCTGCAGGCGCGGCTCGACGGCCTCGAACCGGCAGAGAAGCTCGCGCTCCAGGAGGCGTCGGTGATTGGCTTCGTATTCTGGGACCAGGCGCTTGCCGCCGTCGACGCTTCGGCTCCCGACGCGTTACCCGGTCTCCTGCGGCGCGAGCTCGGTGATTCCGCGGCGCGATCCCGGCCTCGACGGGCTGCGCGAATACGCGTTCAAGCACCAGATCCTGCACCAAGTCACCTACGACACGGTGCTGAAGCGCACGCGGCGCGGTATGCCAAGGTGGCGGCATGGCTCGCGGGCCAGAGCGGTGTGCAGCCCGGCACCTTCCTCCGCGCCACGGCGGACCACTGACGAGAAGGCGGGCGATCACGACGCGCCGCCGAATACTTCACGCGCGCCGCCGAGCACGCCCAGAGAGCGCTACGCGCATCAGGGCGGCCGCTCGAGCAATGTGGCGCGGGCGATCGCGCTGGTGGACGCGGCGGCCCATTGCGACAGGGAGCAGCCGATCGGAAGCTCGGGCTCCGCTGGCGGCTCCTCGACGTCCGCGAGGCGATGCTCGATCCTGCGCGGACAACGCGACGAGCAGCGTGCCGACAATCGACGCGCTGCGGGAGCCGCCGCCGACGCGTCGACGACGATCGCGCGCGTGAGAGGTCGCCTGGCGGCAGAGCCCGCTGGCGATGCCACCGCCGATCACTGGACTCAGGAGAGCGCTGCCCGGCAGGCGATGGAGATTCGCCAGGGCGGACCGGAATGGCGCACTGCCATCGACGCGCGCAGCAGGTGCTTGCGCTCGCGCTCACCTACCTCAGGCGACCTCGGGCGCCGGCAAGGCGCTGGCGCAGGAGGGCTCGCCGCGGCGCGCATCGCTCGGGCTCGCGCGCTACGAGTCGCGTTTTCTGAACGCCCTTTCCATCGTCGCGAGCATGCAGGAAGACATGTTCTCGGCGGTCGAGGTGAGCCGCCGGCAACTGCCGATCGACCGCGGCTCGGGGAACCCCGTGACGGGGCGATCACGCTCGGCAATCTCGGTACGTCATTGATGTCGCTGGGCGAGCACGCGAAGGCGCGTCAGCGCTATCTGGAGGAGGGGCTGCGGCTGGCCCGCGCCGTCGGCGACCGCGATGCCGGCTCGTGCCGCTCTGCGTGCTCGTTACGTGTGCGCTCCGCCAGAGGGACGCCGTGCGGGCCGTGGAATATGCGCGGGCGGGGCTCGACAGCGCGTCCGAGGTGCAGAACCCGCCCCTCGAGGTGCTCACGTCCTGTGCTCTCGCGAATGCCGGCTCGCGCTGGGCGCCGGCGCGGCGGCGGCTGTGTCCTTCGAGTCTGCGCGGACCATCGCGGTATCGATCGGAAGCGCCATGCAGTACGACGCGATCGCCGGTCTAGCGCGGGTGGCGCTGGCGGAGGGCGACCTGCGCGCGCCATGACGAACGTCGAACGCGTGCTGGCGCACGCAGAGGCGGCGGCACGCTGGCGACACCGAGTCATCCACCTCATCCGCCTCACGTGCTACCGCGTGCTCGAGCATGTCGGCGACCCGCGGCCGCGGAGGTGCTCGACAGCGCGCATGCCAACCTGCTAGCCAAGGCGCTGCTCATCCGCGATGTCGCGCTTCGCTACAGCGTTCTCCACGACATTCCCGAGCATCGGGAGATCGTGGCCGCGTGGTCCGCGCGCGAAGCGGCGGCCGCCAGCGGTCGTCCGACCATCGGGTATCGAGATCCAGCCTGACCGCAGCCCCACCACGATGAAGACAGCATGCTGGCGCCCATCAGGGCGTAGCCCGCGGCGTTGAGGCTCCGCGCGAGACCCGCCGCACGGATGCGCGGCAGTGTCGCGAGCACCGAGCACGTCGCGCCCAGCACCGCCAGCGCGATCATCGTTTCACGGCTCAGCACCCAGTCCATGAAACTCAGGTCTTCGCCATGCGCTCTCGAATAGGCGTCGACGAAGTCGGCGGCCGCCTTGCTGCCCCGGGAGAAGGACTTCATCGCTTCCTCGTGCAGAATGCGAAAGCGCTTCCATCTTGATCTCGATTGGCCCGGTCGTTCTCGATGAGATCGGCGAGCCGGCGCGGGCGCGGGACGTCGACTTCGAACACGGCGCGCACCTGAGTGGGAATATTCGACATGATGAGCAGCGCGGTCGGCGAGGAAAATGGCTTCGTCGATGTCGGTCGTGACGAAGAAATTGGTGCGCCGATTCTCCTCGTAGAGCGCCGAGTAGTACTCCCACATCAGCTCTTTGGTCATCGCGTCGAGCCCGCGGAACGGCTCGTCGAGGATCATGATCTGCGGATTGTTGATCATCGCGCGGGCGAGCTCGGCGCGACGCTGCATCCCGCCCGAGAGCTGCGTCGGGATATTTGCTGCGGAAGTCCTGCAGGCCGACCTTGGTGAGCAGAAACTCCGCGAGCTCGAGGGTCTCGGGCGTGACCTCGCCGCGCGCGCGAGGGCCGTAGAGGATGTTGTCGTAGGTCGTCATCCAGGGAAACAGCGCCGTCTCCTGGAACAGGACCAGCCGATCGCGCGCGGGGCCGGTGACCGGCTCGCCGTTGAGCGTGATCGATCCGGTCGTCGGCTTCTCGAAGCCGGCGAGGAGGCGGATCAGGCGTGCTCTTGCCGCAGCCGGACGGACCTATCATGACCGTCAGCTTGCCGCGCTCGATCGTGAACGAGCACTCGCTGACGACTTCCTTCCGGAAATGCGCTGCCCCGTAGCTCTTGCTGACCTGCGTTGCCTTGAGCTCGCCGGCCTTGATGCGACCGAGGGTTCGCTAGCATCGATTGCGTCCCGGCGCGCTCATCGCAGCCGCAGCCATGGCGTCACGCGCCTGCCCAGCGCGCGCAGGAGCTCGCTCGAGATGAAGCCCGCGATGCCGATGCTGATCATGCCGACCACGATCTGCTCGTAGGAGCCGCCGACGTACGAGTTCCAGATGAAGAAGCCGAGGCCGCCGCCGCTCGTGCCGCCGATCTGGCTGCCGCCGCCGGAGATCATTTCCGCGGCCACGACGACCTCCCAGGTGATTCCCATGCCGACCGCCGAGCCGACCATGATCGACGGCAGCGTTCCGGGCAGAATGATGCGCCAGAAGATGTCGGACTGACTCGACCCCATCGAGCGCGCCGCCTGGAAGTAGCGCACGTCGATGGAACGCGCGCCGCCCACGACGTTGATGACGATCGTGAAGAAGGCGCCGAGGAAGGTGACGAAGGCGATCGACATCTCCTGCGTCGGCCAGAACAGGATCGAGGCCGGCACCCAGGCAAGCGGCGGTATCGGCCGCAGCACTTCGAACACGGAGAAGCCCATGCCGAAGGCCGTGCGGCTGACGGCGAGCAGCAGGCCGAACGGGATGCCGATCAGCATCGCGGCGACGAACCCGCTCAGCACGCGGAAGAAGCTCATGTACCAGCTCTGCCAGTAGCCCGGGTCGGCGAGCACGCGCACCCAGACGGCGAGGACCTCGGTGGGCGCGCGGCACGGCGCCTATCCAGGGCAGGTAGATCGGCTTGAAGCCGAACGCGACCGAGCAGGCTGCGCAGCCACTCGAAGGCTTCCCACTTGATCCAGACCTTGGAGAGCGATCCGATTTCCCAGAGCACGAGGAACACGAGGATGGAGAGGGCGCCCCGCCAGTAGGTCGAGTCGAGCCGCGCTTTCTGCTCGCCATTACGCCCTCAACCTTCCTTCTCGCCGGCGGCGAAGGCCTTCAGGGCTTCCTCGTGCACCGCTTCGTTGGTCTCTTCCATCAGCTCGCGAAAGCGCTTCGACGTGAGAACACCGTAGTCGCGCGGATGCGGAATGTCGACCTCGAGTATCTTCTTCGGCTTGCACGGGCGCGTCGTCATGATCGCCACCTTGTGGCCGAGGAAGATCGCCTCTTCGAGATCGTGGGTGATGAAGAAGATCGTGACCTTGTTCTGGTAGTAGATCTCGAGCAGCGCCTCGTGCATCACCGACTTGGTGAGCGAGTCGAGCGCGCGATAGGGCTCGTCGAGCAGCGAGCACCTTGGGCTCGTTCATCAGCGCGCGGACGATCTCGACGCGCCGGCGCATCCCGGACGACACTTCGCCCGGAAAGTTGTGCTCGACGCCCGCGAGCCCGGCGTCGGCCATCATCGCCCGCGCCTTTTCGGACGCGTCCGGCCTTGTTGAGCTTGCCCTGCATCAGCGGGCCGAAGGCGACGTTCTCCAGATTGGTCTTCCACGGGAAGAGCGCGCCGTTCTGGAATACGACGATACGGTCCGACGAGGGCTCGGCTTTCGGCTTCTCCGTGCTGCACAGCACTTCGCCGTCGAGCAGGATGCGGCCGGACGTGATCTCGTGAAATCCGGCGATGGCGTTGAGCAGCGTCGTCTTGCCGCAGCCGGACGGACCGACGATCATGCAGATCTCGCCCGCCTCGATGTTGAGCGAGCAGTGATCGACGGCCATCACCGCGGCGCCGTCGGGATCGTAGATCTTCACGACGTCGTCGATGACGATCGCTCCGCGCGCCGGTGGACGCCGGGACGAAACCGAGGCGGCCCGCGCTGCCGTGGTCCCCGTCAGCCATCATTGGCCTCCGAGGGCGAGCTCGCGCGTGCGCCACTGCATCAGATAGTCGCCCACCAGGCGGACCATGCGCGCTCGTGACGTAGCCTACGGCGCCCAGCGTGATCATGCCGATCACGATCGTCGGATAGCGCACCATCGTGTACGACGTGTTGATGACGTAGCCGAGGCCGTATTGGCCGGACACCATCTCCGCGGCAACGAGCGAGAACCACGACACGCCGATCGAGATCTGGAGGCCGGTGAAGATGAACGGCAGCGCGCCCGGCAGGATCACGTGGCGGAAGACCTGCGATCGGCTCGCGCCGAGGCAATTCGCCGCGCGCACGTACGACTCGTCGATCGATTCGACGCCGAGCATGGTGTTGAGGGCGGTCGCGAAGAACGACGCGAGAAACGTGAGGTAGATGACCGCCGATTCGGTGGCGACGAACATGACGATCGCGAGCGGCACCCAGGCCAGGATCGGGATCGGGCGCAGCGTCTCGAACACGGGAAAGACGTACTCCTTGAACTTCTTCGACCAGCCGAGGAAGAGGCCGAACGGCACGCCGAGCACGGTCGCGAGGACGAACGCCTGCGTCACGCGCCAGATGCTGACCCAGATGTGCTCGTAATACTCCTCGGTATAGAGCGACAGCCCGTAGGTCGGGTCGCGGCTCAGCCATTCCTTGACCACCGCGGTGATGCCGGGCATCTCGCGAAAGCGCGGCAGCTTCCAGACTTCGACCGCCAGATACCAGAATCCCAGGAAGAGCGCGAAGCCGATCAGCATCAGGTAGGGCCGCGGGCTCTTGACCCACAGCGACATCCGGTAGAGCGTGAGGTTCATGCCCTGGATGTCGTGCGCGTGCATGCGGCGATGGATCTGACGCAGCTGCGCGGTCGAGGTCGGGCACTCCGTGAACTCGCGCGTGATCATCGTCGCGAATCGGCTCATCACGACGTCGCCGATGTCGGGATCGGTCTGCCAGCACATCGCAGCAGCTCGTCGCCGCCGATGCGGACGATCTCGGTCGGCTCTGAGGCACACCGCCTCGCCAGGCGGCGCGGCGTCTTCTCGAGCAGCGCCGCCCAGCCGAAGACGTCGCCCTTCTTCAGGATCTGCGTCGAGAGGCGCGCGTGCGACGCCCGGCTCGAGCGTGTGCTCGACTCGGCCCGAGACGATGATGTAGAGGTCGTCCGCGGTCGTCGCCGACCTCGTAGAGGACCGCGCCCTGCTCGTAGGAGGCACGCCGGCCGGCGGCGCGCGATCTTGCGCAGCAGGTCGTCCCCTGCCACCTGGAGCGGCATCGTCTGCCGCAGGATCTCGACGATGGAATCCACGGCAGGCTCTTCGACCTCGGCTGCGGGCGAAGGCTTTCCCTATCGATCCATGCAGCGCGCAAGCGGGCGCGCCGTCCGGCAACGCGGCTTTCGACCGCCGCTACTTCGGCACTTTGGAAATGTCCTGCGCCTTGATGACGCCGAGCGGCAGCGACACCTTCGCGTCGCTCGCCACCTTTCTCGCCATCGAATCGTCGAGCGCCCCCGGCGCCGGCTTGTCGACGTCGATCGCCTTCGATTCCTTGAGATAGACGTACGTTTCGGCGAGCAGCTTCTTCACCCGGTCGTCGAATACGAAAGGCTTTTCGTCGCGGATGGGGCTGCCGCCGGCGGCGGGCGGAATGGCGCCGTAGATCGAGAACCACGCCATCGGGACGGTGATGCCCTGCGTCTGATCCCTGACGAACTCCGCCACCTTGGTCCAGTTCTTGGGGTCGATCACGTATTGCTGCGCTTCGAGCTCCGTCTTGAGCCACGCTTCCACGATATCCGGCCGCTCCTTCATGAAGTCCTCGCGCATGGCGATGGCCCCGGCGTCGGAAATGCCGAAGGTATAGCCGGTGGCGACGATCCTCGCCGCGCCGTCGCCGACGATGTCGCCGATCCGCGAAACGGACGGCTCCCACAGGACGGCGGCGTCGATCTTGCCGCTGCGCAGGTTGGTCGCGATCACCTCGATCGACTGGTTGAGGATCGCCGCCGGCTTGATCTTGGTCTTTTCGATGATCAGACCGAGGAAGCGGTGCGCGCAGCTGCCCTGCGGCGTCGCGATCGTCTTGCCGTCGAGCCATTTGACGGCCTCTTCCGGCGACGCGAACTTCGGCGCATCGGCGCGCACCATGATGACGTTGCAGCGCTGGCCGGGCGACATGCCGGTATTGGCGACCAGGTTGATCGGCGCGACGCTGCGCTTGGTCGTGCGCGACCACCGCCGGCATGTCGCCCAGATAGCCGATCTGCTGCTTGTTGGCGAGCATCTGGTTGACGATGATCGAGCCCTGCAGCGCGTTCTGGAACTCGACCTCGCTGCCCGGCGGCAGATATTTCTTCCACAGGCCGAGCGCCCGGATCACCACGGCCGAATACGAGATCGTGTCGTAGGGCTGATAGCCGACGACGAGCTTGACGAGGCTCGGCCGCCAGCGCGATGCCCGAATGAAACCAGGTCGCGCTCGTCGCCACCAGCAACGCCGCCAGCGCGCCGCGCATTGAACGTTTCATCGAGGCTCCTTTGCCATGAGGTGCATGACAAGACCGCGTGTCTACTTGGCGCCGGTGTAGGCGGAATCGGGCAGCGACTTGATCTCGCCGAGCGGCGCCGTGACGGCCGCGCTCCTTCAGCACCGCCTGCGCGAATTCCGGCATCACCGCTTCCGGGCGCAGCGTCGGCGCATTGATGCTCTTGATCTCGAACAGGAACGCGGAAGCGCGCTTGATCAGCTCCATCGCTTCGGGACGTGAAGGCGTACGGCAGGATGATGCGCGTCGGCGTGCCGCCGCCTTCCTTGGGATACGTGCCGTAGGCGGCCATCCAGAGCGAGCGCTCCGGAAAAGCCGGTGGTCTGCTCCAGCGCCATCTTGACGACTTCCATCGCGTTCTTCGGATCGGCGAAGAACAGTTGCGCATCGAGCTCCGGCGTTGAGCCAGGCCTTGACGACGTCGGGCCGCTGCTTGATCGAGATCGGCGCGCATGCCGAGGAAGCCGGCGTCGTTTTCATTCACCGAAGCACCGGTCGCGACCTTGCGCGCCAGCCCTCCAGCACCAGGCGCGAGGTCGTCGGCTCCCACATCACCGCGGCGTCGAGCTTGCCGGCGCGGAAGTTGCTCGTGATGACCTCGATGTTCTGGTTCAGATACGCGGACGGCTGGATGCCCGCGCTTCGAACACCGCCTGCGCGAACCGGTCGGTGCAGCTGCCCTTGGGCACCGCCACCGTCTTGCCGTCGAGCCATTTGATCGCGTCCTGATCGTTGGCGAATTTCGGGGCGTCGGTGCGGACCAGGAACGCGTTGCACTGGTCCCAGCCCATGCCGACGACGGCCACGAGGCGAACATCCGCCACGTCCTGCTTGGTCGTCGACACGATGCGCCGGCATGTCGCCCGTAGTAGCCGATGTGCTGCTTGCCCGCGAGCAGGTTGTTGACGATGATCGCGCCCTGCAGGCCGATCTGGAAATCGACCGTCGAGCCCTTCGGCAGGTATTTCTCGTAGAACTTCTTGCTGCGCATGATCACGCCCGACCACGACTCGGTGTAGTAGGGCTGGTAGCCGACCACGAGCTTGACCGGCTCGCCGACCTTGCCGAAGTCGATGTCGGCCGCAAGCAGCGGAAGTCGCGGCCAGCGCGCCTGGCGAACATCGCGCCCGCCAACTTCAGGAAACGATTGCTGAGTGTCATGGCGTCCCTCCTGTGAATGATGCTCGCATGTCGAACGACTGCTTCGTCCGATGACAGCGTCATTTCGCGATCATGGGCGTCTTCTACTTCGATCCCGACGAGGCGAGATAACGCGCAATCAGCGATGACAACCGGCGCATGACGACGATAGCCGGACGCCGAATCGCGTTCCAGGAGTTCGAGCGTTCGCTTGCCGTTGATGCGCAACAGCTGCGACGGCTCGAGGCAGGTCGCGCGGGCGATCCGCTGCGGCTGGTTGTCGAGCAGCGCCGCCCAGCCGAACACCTCGCCCTTGCGCAGCATGAAGCCGGCGGGGCTCAAGCGCTCGTCGCGCGCCGATCAGGAATTCGACGCGGCCCGATTCGAGCACGTAGAAATCGTCGGCGGGATCGCCGAAGTCGTAGCAGATGCTGCCGGCGGCGCGCTCTTCCTTCTGCGCGAGCGCCGTGATCGCCGCGAGCGTGGCGTCCGATATGCCGACGAAGAGCTCCGCGGCGTTGAGCGCGCTTTGCGCCACGACATAGAGGGAGTCGCCGTCGACCTCGACGGGAAGCTCTCGAGCGCCGCTTCGGCGAGCCCCATCGGCGCGCCGGTGCGGATGTCCCACTGCCACAGGTGCTGGTGGCAGGTCAGCACGGCGCCGTCGTAGAGCCCTCGCAGAGCGGCACTTCCTGATGCGGGCACATGGCCTGATAGGCGAAGTAGTCGTCACCCGCATTCGCCACCAGCAGCTTCAAGCCATCCTCCGTTTCGCACTGGATCATGCCATTCGCCGGAATCTCGACCACGCGGACACACGAATCGCTTGTCCATGCGACATCAGCTGAACTTGTCGTAGCGGATGTGATCCGCCGGCAGCTTCGCCTGCAGCAGCAGCATGCGAATCGAGGCGTCGACCGCCGGCGGCGGTCCGGCCAGATAGCGCGCACGTTCTGGTACTTGCCCTGCATACGCCTGCCCGCGACTTCGTGCACCAGTCCGTGCTCGAAGCCGAGTGCGGGATAGCTGCTGCCGTGCGTCCGCCGGAACGGCTTCGTCCGACAGGGCGATCGTCACGCGCAGGCGGTCCGGGAACTCGCGCGGCGAGCTGCGACAGCTCGGCGAGGTAGAACCCGTCCCTGTAGCGTGCGCACGCCGAAGAACACGTGCCCGTCGAACTGGTCGAAATAGCGCTCCTGCCGCGCGCGCGACGAGAATCGACATCATGCCGGCGATGCCGCTGCCGCCGGCGATGCACAGGATGTTCTTGCGCGAGATTGGGATAGAACGTCGCGGTGCCGAGCGGCCCGAAGAGCTCGACGCGCGCGCCGTCAGCGCCGCCCTTGAACAGCCACTCCGACGCGCCGCCGCCGGGCTTCTTCTTGACGACGAAATCGAATCGCGTCGCCGCGCGCTCGAAGTTGACCATCGAATAGCCGCGGTAAGCCGGGCACGCCGGGCACCTGCATCGTCAAGAACTGCCCGGCGTCGAAATCGATCGGCTCGGTCGAGCTCCACCGAAAGCGCGAGCACGTCGTGCGTCAGCATCTTCGTGTCGCTGATCGTGCCGGCGCGGAACGCCGGGATGCAGGCGCCCGGGTCCATGTTGTAGACGAAGCCCGCGACCTCCACCGCGCAATCGTTGCGCGCGACGCACTGGCACATCAGGAATTCGCCGGCCTGCTTCAGGTACTTCCGTCCCGCGGCCTCCGGCCACAGGTCGTCGATTTCGCCTTCGACGAGACGCGCCTTGCACGTGCCGCAAGTGCCGCTGCCGCATTCGTAGGGCAGGTTGACCCCGCGGCCAATCCCGCGTAGAGGATGCGCGCGCCGCGGGTCGGCCTCGAAATGGAAAGCGCGATTGCGGGCGTTGAGCTGAATGCGCACCGAATCCGCCGGCTTCAGAACGGAATGTGATTGCCGAAACCGAACTGTCGGGTTTCGAGCTTGACGACGCGCTTGGTCAGCTTGGGCGCTCCGCCGTCGACGGCTGACCGTGTCGAGGTAGCGCCCGATCGCGAAGAGCTCCGTCGCGCCGCCGTCGAGCGTGGTCTTGAACACCTGCAGGGCTGAAACCACATGGGCCGCTGTCGCCGCTGCGTAATCGACGGTGTAGACGATCGCGTGCGCGCGCGAGCGGCGAGATGATCGCTGATATGCCGCGGCAGGTTGGCGAAGAGCAGCTGCATTCCCGGCTTGTCGTGGTCGAGCCAGATCATGTCCTTGCGGATTTCAGGGCTGTGCGCCGTGATCGTGTAGCGGAAATCGTCGTCGCACAGATCGAGGTAAGCCTTGAAAGTCCTTTTCGTCGAGCGCGAGGCACGAGCGATAGACGAGCTCCTCGATCGCGATTCTCGCGGCTGGCGTCGGCGGGGTGCTTTCCATGATTCCGCTGCGGCTCGTTGCACTGCTGGCGGCGACCGCTCAGAGCGACCGCCGACAGTTGCCGGTCACCGTGAGGATCGTAGCGCTCGCGTCTCCATGCGCCGGCTCCATTCGGCGTAGAAGTGCCGCATGCCGCCTTCGTCGTGGATCGTCATGTTTTCCTCGCGGCCGTGCAGCACCCAGTGTGGCTTCGCTGCCCGGACGCATGGCGCGACCCTGGCCATGCACACGCGAGCAGGTCCTCGTGCAGGTTGCGGCCGAACGGTCCCCAGATGGTGTTGTGGTCGCGCACGCGCTCGGCGCGCTGCTCGGGCGTGTCGCTCTTCAAACCCAGGCCGCGAAACTCGACCAGCAGCGTGTTGGGTCCGAGCGGAATCGACGTGTCCATGCGCAGCACCGACGTGCGCAGGTTGTAGGTCATCGCCGGGAAGATGTCGATGAGGATCCACCCCGCCGGGCGCGAGGCCCGGGCCAGCCGACGCCGCGCTCCTTGCCGCCTTCATAGGCGTCGTACTTGATCGTCATCGAGCCCACCGGAGGCGTGTCCGTTAGGGATAGCCCGTGTATTTGCGCTCGAAGTAGCCGCGGCTGCAGCATGCCGGTGACGCGATTGAAGTAATGCATGATAGTCGTGATAGAACTCGCTGTTCGTGTCGTGCCAGAGCTTGTAGTTGGTGTTGACGATCGCCTTGTGGTAGTGGAAGACCTCGAGCGGCATCGACATGTACTCCTCGAGCATGCCGAGCGCGTCGCCGATATATTCCTTGAGCGTGCAGCGCGCTGTCGTCGAGGTTGACCCAGACGAAGCCGCCAAACCCGATCTCGGTGCGCACCTCGCGCAGCCCGGCGTCGGCCTTGCAGAATCGCTTCTGGAATCCCTGCTCCTCGCGGGTGATGTCGATGCAGTTGCCCTTGGTGTCGAACGACCACGAGTGAAAGATGCAGGTGATGCGTTTGGCATTGCCGACCGGATCGTAGAGCAGCGTGTTGCCGCGATGCGGGCAGACGTTGTAGAAGCTGCGCACCACATTGGTCCTCGCCGCGCACGATGATGAGCGGCGTGCCGCCCGGATGCGTGGAACGTGCGATAGTCGAACGCGCCCGGAAGCTCGGACTCGTGGCGGCCGATGATCCAGCTCTTGTTGAAGACCTTCTGCTGCTCCTCGCGAAATATCGCCTCGTCGGTATAGATGCGCGAATCGACGAAATGCGATCGCGGGAACTTCGGTTGCTGCATCCACTCTGCTGCGTTGCGGGACATGTCGCCTCCTGAAACGATGTTGCGCGGGCGGCGACCATCCTGCGGCGACGGATCGCCGCCGATACTCAGCCCTCGATGACGCCGCATCCGATGCGGTCTCCCGAGTGCCGCCCGGGTCGGTCTTGAGATCGTCCGGCGTTGGCGTGCACGATCACGCCTCTGCCGATGACGCCATCCGCGCCTTTGCCGACGGAAATGCCGTCGACCATGATCGACAGCGTCGCCTTGCCGTATTCGTTGGCGTTGAGGTTGCCGAGGTCTCCACCGTGGCGCTCGGTCGACTCCGGCGCACCGTGCTTCTTTCCGGCCGGGTTGAAATGCGGACCCGCACTGGCGGCGTCGGGAGCGGTGCAGTCGCCTTTTTCATGAATATGGATGCCGTGCATCCCGGGCGACAGCGCGGCGATCTCCGCGTCGACGCGCACGCGCGTGCCGACCTGCGTGAACGTGACGCTGCCGTGCGCTTGCGACCCGCTCGCGGGCCGCATCACGGCGGTCGCCGACGGGCCGTCCGGGCGGCGTTGTCGCGCACGATGCCAGAAACAGCGCGCAGGCGGCGAGCTTCAATGCATTATTCATGTTGCTTCCTCTCGAAAAAGGCCTCTTGTGACCGGCGACTGCGCGAAGTCGCCGCGCCGGTCGCGGATGCGCCTCGCTGGCGGAGCGCCGCAAACGCCGGAAGGGCCGGCATTGGAATTGCTGCTTCGCCCGCGCGGGCGTCGGCAGAGCCTGCGCCGATAGTCACTTGCAGTTCGTCATGCAGCGCACCGCCTTCGCGTCCGGCCGGTCGTCGACGATGAAGCCATTGCGATTCGGCATCTGCACCCGCGCCAGCGTGTTCTGATCCATCACGGCGTTGTCCGGAATGATCCCGTTGAGATTGAGGAGGTACGCCGATACCGCGTAGATTTCGTTGGTGGTCAGCGACTGCGGATGATCCATCGGCATCGCGCGGCGAATGTAGTCGAAGAGGATCGGCGCGTACGGATACATGCTGCCGGGCGTGAGCACGCGGGTGTTCGTCTTGAATGAACCGATGCCGCCGACCATCGTTCCGTAGACACGGGCCGCCCTTCGCGTCGGCGCCGTGACACGACGCGCATTTGGCGTCGTAAACCGTCTTGCCTTCCGCCACCGTGCCGCGGCCGACCGGCAAGCCCTTGCCGTCGGTGGTGCGGATATCGATGTCCCACGCCGCGATATCGGCATTGCTGATCGGCTTGCCGAACTTGACGCGAGGATTCGGCGCCGCTGCGTCGTATCCTGCGTTTGCTGCGTCGCGCACCCTGCGGCGACGATCGCCGCGCCGAAGCCAAGGCCAGTCTAGGCGATCGCATTCTTGACCTCCCCGCTCGGCGCTGACGGACCACGGCAAAACGCCGTTGTGGTGCTGCACGAAGCCGACGATCGCACGCACCTTGGCGAGATCCTGCACGGTCGGCTGCACGTAGCCGGTGCTGTCCACGGCGCGACTGGCGATGGTCGCGGGCCCGCCCGCCCAGTTCCAGGGCAATCGAAAGCGCGTCAGGCATTTGTCGAGCACCGGCTCTTCCAGTCTCGCCTCTCGCCAGGTGGCGCCGCCATCGACGCGTGACGTCGACCGCGCGAATCTTGCCGTTGCCGGACCACGCAAAGCCCTGGATCTCGTGCATGCCCGGCTTGATCGTCATGCCGCCGGAAGGGCGCGTCACGACCGACTTGCATTCCATTTCGAAGCTGAACTGGCGCCACATTCCGTCCGGCATCGGGTCCGTATAACGCGCGGTTTCGCTGCGGAAATGCCAGGGCTCATCGCCGACCTTGATGCGCCGCAGCCATTTGACGCTTACGTTGCCTTCCCAGCCCGGTACGAACAGGCGCAGCGGGTAGCCTTGCTCGGCGCGCAGCATTTCGCCGTTCTGCGCATAAACGATGCAGGCAGTCGTCGAGCACCTTCTTGAGCGGCAGGCTGCGCGTGTGGGCAGCGCCGTCGGCGCCTTCGAACACGAGCCATTTCGCGCCCGGCGCAGAGCCCGCCTCGTCCGAGCAGCCAGGAAACCGGGATACCGGTCCATTGCGCGCACGACAGGAGCCCGTGCGTCTGCTGCACGGTCGTGGATGCGGCCTTGAGCCAGTCGGTGAGACCGTTGCCCGAGCACTCCATGAAATAGAACTTCGACACGGACGGGATAGCGCAGCAGATCGTCCATCGTGAACTTCGAGCGGCTGCTTCACCATGCCGTGGATCACGAGCCTGTGCTTCGCGGGATCGATGTCCGGCGTGCCGTTATGATGCCGCTCGTAAATGAGCCCGTTCGGCGTGACGATGCCGTGCTGATGCTGCAGCGGCGTCATGCTCCAGTCGGAGAAGTTCTGCCGATTCTTGAACACGTCGGTTCGGCGCCGGCGCACGTGCGACTCGAACTTCGAGGGCACGCCGTAATCGTCTTCGGGAATCGGCTTGCCGAAACCCTGGTTGCTCTCGGGGATGGCGAGCGGAGCCGCACCGCGCTAGCGACGCACCGGTCGCCAACGCGCCGCCCGCCAGCGTGCCGGTGCGCCGCAGGAAATTGCGGCGGCTCGCGTCATCGAGGGATGCGTGGCACGTCTTCGGCGGAGAGGCTCCGCCTGCGACCTCGGAAAACGGAGCCTATCGACAACAACACCGGACGCACTGTCCCGTTTCGTTGGCATGGTCGTGACCTCCTTTCGGTCGGTGCAGCATGGCCTTTGGCAGGCTCTTTTGGATCTTCGAACCTTATAGCACTTTCCGCCGTGGGCTCATCAAGCAATCGCGCGCGCGCTCGTGCGCCGACGCAAAATGATGTGCTGCGCTCGACGCATCGAATCTCAGTCGATGATGTGGTAGACCGGCGCCTTCTCCATGTCCCACTTTGCCGGTTCCCCGGTCGTAGCGGGACAGGGTGAAGCAATGCCAGTTCTCGTCGTCGAGCTTCATGTGGATCGCCCCGATAGTAGTAGCCGGGCCACCGCGTTTCCTTGCGGAACAGGGTGTGATGGGTCACGGACTCCGAGGGCCAACAGCCGGTGGTGCAGCTCCCACGTGCGCTGAAGCTGGTGCAGGTCTTCGGCGCCCATGTGGCTCATGTCTTCCTTCAGCATCTCCAGCAGCTCGAGTCCGCGGCTCGAGCAGCTGGCTGTTCGTGATGTAGTTGGCGCTGATGCCGCCGACGTATTCGTCCATGATCTTCTCGAGACGCTGAAGACCGTGGATCGGGAGGAGATAGCTCGGCGATACGGTGCCGGCGACGATCTCGTTGCGGCCGACCCGGTAGTTCTCCAGCGGCTGATAGATCGCCTTCTCGAGGTCGCGATATTCCTGCTCGCTGACCTGCGGCTGTGCCTTCCCCATGTCCGTTGACGTACTTTGACCGCGGCCTTGGCGGCGATCCGGCCCTTCGGTGAACGAGCCCTGACGAAAACTTGTGTGCGGTGCCGCCGATGGTGTCGCCGGCGCCGAACAGCCCGTCGACCGTCATCATGCGGTTGTAGCCCCACTGATATTCCGCAGGGGCATAGTCTTCCGGTCCGCTCGCCCACGCGCCGGAGCAGGTGGCGTGCGAGCCCATGACGTAGGGCTCGGACGTGGTCAGCTCGGGATTGATGTACTTGGGGTCGATGTTCTGCGACGCCCAGACGACTGCTTGCCCGATCGTCATGCCGAGGAAGTTCTCCCAGCCGACGGTTTCCTTGTGGGGATCCTGAAGGCCTCCTTGGTCACCATGCGGATCGGGCCGCGGCCGGCCTTCGTCTCCTCGAGAAACGCGTGGTTGCGCAGGCAGCGTCGGCACCGGATGCCGGTCGATGTAGTCGCCCACCAGTTCCTTGGTGTGGTCGTACCACTTGGACTCGTACTCCTCGCCATAGCCGTTCTGCGTGTACGTCTTCAGATGGAGGAAGTAGGCGCCGACGGGACCGTAGCCGTCCTTGAATCGCGTCAGGACGATGCGGTTCTCCATCTGCGTCATCTTGGCGCCGACCTGGATCGGCAACGCGTACGCGGACGCGCTGCTCCACGGCGCATACCAGGTCCGCCCCATTCCTCGCCCACGGCGCGCGGCTTGAAGATGTGCGACGCGCCGCCGGCGCAGACGATGACGGCCTTCGCGCGGAACACGTGGTAGATCACCCGTCCGGACGTTGAATCCGACGGCGCCGGCGACCCGGTTGGCTTTGCTCTAGTCCATCAGCAGGTGAGTGACCATGATCCGGTTGTAGATCTCGGTCGCGGCCTTGCGCGCCGCTTCGGCGACGATCGGCTTGTAGCTTTCGCCGTGGATCATGATCTGCCACTTGCCTTCGCGCTGGTACCGTCCGGTCTTGGGGTCCCGCATGATCGGCAGGCCCCATTCCTCGAACTTGTGCACCGTGGAGTCGACGTGCCGGGCGATGTCGTAGCCCAGGTCCTCGCGCACCAGGCCCATCAGGTCGTTGCGGGCATAGCGGACATGGTCCTCGGGCTGGTTCTCGCCCCATTGCATGCCCATGTAGCAGTTGATCGCGTAGAGGCCCTGCGCGACGGCGCCGCTGCGCTCGATGTTCGCTTTCTCGACGCAGACGATCTTCAGGTCGCGTCCCCAGTAGCGGGACTCGTAGGTCGCTCCGCAGCCGGCCATGCCGCCGCCGATGACGAGGATGTCCGCGTCGACGAACACGGTTTTCCTGCCGCCGAACAGACCCATCAGGCGACTCCCGCTTGAGCTGGTCGGGACGCAACGCGGGCAATCCGCCGCTTGATCTTGAGCGCCTTCCGGTTCGTGCGCGAGTTCCTGGCTGGCGAAATCCTCCGGGCGGGGCGCGTCGTACTCGGCCGGCCCCTTGATCGATCCCCAGGGCGTCGTCCGGATCGGGGACTCGAAGTTCTTCTCGCGGCCGTCCCGGAACTTGAGCTTCCACGAAATGGTCGCCTTGGCCTCTCCCGAAGCACGCGGACGCTGTGCCCCAGCGGGGCAAAGTCGGCATAGCCGCGGACATCGATGGCGTTCTGCGGGCAGGCCTTCACGCAGGAGTAGCACTCCCAGCACATGTTCGGCTCGATGTTGTAGGCCCGCCGAGTGGTCTTGTCGATGTGCATGATGTCGGACGGGCAGATGTCGACGCAGTGCCCGCAGCCGTCGCAGCGGGTCATGTAAACGAAGGTTGGCATGGCGTCCTCGTCTCCCGAGTGAAATCGGTCGTCGGCCGTTCAGTAGTGCCGGGGCTGTTCTCGAACACGGCCGAACTGCTCGGGCTTGTCGGAGGGGGCGGGCAGGTTGCTCCTGGAGCCGTTCGCGTAGGAGACCCTTTTTCGAACGCCGCCGCGGGCTTGAAAAACATGTGAGCGAATTTCGACCACGGCACCGATCCGAACAGCACCGTCGTGGCAATGATGTACAAGCCGAAGAACACGTTCGCGCCGGAGCTCGCCTCGCTTGCAGGCAGGCCCAGATCGAGGCCCAGCGTTACGCTGGCGAGGAGCGAAAGGACGAAAGATCCGCGCGCATGATGCGCAAGCGGCGAGTTTCCCTCGGCGGCGACATCGGCCCGGATGAAGAACCAGAACCAGTATCCGCCGAGGCAGACTCATCAGTCCGCCGATCCACCAGAGGAGCGGCAGGATGGAGGGCGTCGGAGTTGCGGGCGTCGCATAGCCGAACACCATCGCAAGCGGTGGTGATGACGTAGATCACGAATCCGTACATGGTCAGCAGATGGGCGACCCGGCGGCGCGACGCTGCAGAATTCCCCGGACGCCAGGACATCCACCACGGCCGGTCTTGATCGCGAGCGACACCATACTCGGCCGCCGCCGACGCCTCCGCGACCCTTTGCTCTTCGATCTGCCGCCAACTGTCGAAAAATACTTTGGCGCTGCCCTTTGTGCACGATGTCGAACAAGGGTTCCAGCGACCACCGCGAGGACCATGAGAACGACATAGACCTGCATGACGTTCGCCGGCAATACCTCGGTCAGCGCGGCAAACGGATTGTTCGTAAACATCGTGGCTGCTCCTCCCTTTCTTATATCCCGAGCGTTTTCCCTGCCGCTGGATTCTAAGCTCGCATGCGGAGAATGAGGCTCAATCTCGCTATGTCCCCATAGAGGCCGTTAATGCGGAAAACTCGCGCAGACGGCCTGGGAGGCACGAAAAGATCGCGGAGGAGGGATGTGTCGGCACAGCATGGAAACCCGGTGACGGGTTATATGCGCCGATGCGGCAACAGAATCGATTTCACTCAGACGGCTGATGGAGCAATTCCGCCCCTCGACATACCGCGACATGGGAATACGATCCGCCGAAAAATGAAACCGTTTTCATAAATGACCTTGAGGCGCGCGAAAATGAAGCGCAACGAAGGACGTTTCTGACGGCCCGGCGAGCACGCAACCGCGATTGAGGCACCGTTCAGACATCACACAACCGCAAAGGAAAAACGAGCCATGAACCGCAGAACGATCGCAGTTTCGACCGGGCACGCACGGCCAGCGTCCGGCAATCTCGACGCGCAAGTCGTTGCTTTACTGCCCGACCCGGGGGCTGAGTCCGTGCTGCTCGATCGTCGCCGGCCATGCCTTGGCGGGCGACGACGCTGGCCCCCGCCAACGGCGGGTCGCAGAGTGATGCGCCGACGCGCCGTTGTCGATCAAATCTTCGACACGCTGCCGAGGCTCGGCACCACCGGGACGATCAAAGTCTTCGGGCCGACGGCAGCTCTCGTCGATACCATCAACCTGGCGGACGCGAGCTCGTTGCGGCGCAGCGGTGGGCGGCGCCGTTTCCGATACCGGACTGCTCCACACTGTGGCGGTATTTTCCGTGATCATCAGCGGCAATACCGCCTCGATCTACCTGCACAGATCAACTCGCCTACGGAACCACTTATTACCTGACGATCGATCCTACGGTGTCTGACCGACAGCCAGGGGTTCGCCGGTATCCAGGATCCGCAAACCTGGCGGTTCACGACGCGAGGCGTCGCCGCCGCGCCTCCGGCACCGACGCAGCTCAGCGTAGCGAGCGGACGGCAGTCCGGCGACTTCTGCACCGGTCCAGGGCGCGATCGATTTCGTACCGGTCGAACAATGCGCAGAGATGGACATCAACGTCAAGAAGGGCATCGTATACGGAGCTCGTCTACGTGGCTCCGAGCAAGCCGTTCATCACCGTGCGCGGCGAAGACCGGGACCAAACCATCGTTCAATATACGAACAACGACACGTTGAACGTGTTGCCGTTCACCAATACGTCGGATCCGAACAACCAAGTGCATCAACCGGCGTATCCCCGGCGCCGCCGGACCTCTGGAACTGCTGGCGAGCCTCGTTCGGCGTGGAAGCGAATGACTTCACGATCGAGAACATCACGCTCCACAACACGACTGCCGATCGGGCGGGAGTCAGGCCGAAGCCGTTTCGCGGCAACGCCGATCGGACGACGCTCAATCGCGTCATCCTGCAGAGCTTTCAGGACACGACGCGCGTGCAGGGCACGGTCTTCGTCACCAACAGCTATATCGAGGGCGACGTTGACTTCACCTGGGGCGTCGGAGCGGTGCCTTCTTCCAGCAGTCCCAGATCCCATGCTTTGCGCACCGGCCAATACTCGATGGTGCGCAACGATACGAATCACGGCAACGTGTACATCAACAACAGGCTTGACGCGCGCGCCTGACGCTCGGCGCCAACACGATGTTTCTGAGCCGGCATCGAGACCGCCCGTTTCCCGAGGAGCGAGGCGATCTTCATCAACAACGTCATGGATGTTCAGGTTCGGGCTGTCGGCTGGCAACTCACGCCGGCGGCCTGTCCGAATCCGTTCCAGATCAAGTTCTGGGAATACAAGAGCGTCGATCCCGAGCGGCAATCTGGTCGAACACGAGTCAGCGGCTGGCGCCCGTGTTCGCACCAGATGACCGGACGCGGAAGCCGCGACCTGGAGCGATCCGGCATTCATATTGAACGGTTGGGTGCCCAATACGATCAATGCGACATCCGGTCGGCCAACTCGTGGGGCCGACGCCGACGCCGGCCAATGCAAGGCGCCGCGGTCAAGGGTGAACTGGAGCGCGCCCGTCGGACATGCGGCGACGGATTCGGTGGGAATGTACAAAGCTCGGCGCTCCGGATTCGGCTCCGCTATCGACTCAGCTCCGGTCACGGCGACGACCACCGGTGCCATGACTCTTCACGTTGCCAACGGCGCCCGGCGCCGTATGAGTTCCGCTACTTCTGGCCAACGGATCGGCACGCGTCGCGACCAGCAACGCGATCACGGTCTCCGGGCCTGCTCGTGAACGCCGATATCCAACGCGAGCGTCGTGCGCGGCAATCTGTTCACAGCCACCGGTTCGTTCACGCAGGTTGGGGCCAGCGGCAGCGCCTGGACGGCGACGGTCGATTTCGGCGATGGCGAGCGGCGTGGTTCCGCTGCCATGTCAGCGGGGATGAATTTCACGCTGAGCCACGACTACCTGAACGCGGGCGTCTACACCGTCGCCGTGACGGGTGACCGACGGCTCGGGCAACACCGGCGGCAGCACGAGCTGCTTCGTCACCGTCGGTCTATCCCGGCGAGCGGGACGTATGGGCGATGTCAACGCGCGACGGCGTGGTGAATTGCCAGGACTCCTGACGATCGCGCGATCGGTCGATCGGCAAGCGCACGGGCCAAGCCGGGCTTCTTCCCCGACGGCCGACATCGACGGCAACGGCGTGATCGACATTCGTGACATCGCGGCGGTTTCGCGTTTGCTGCCGCCGGGCAGCGTCTGCCCGTAACGGCTAACTTCCGGGCAGCGAACCCCAGTCATCGACGCGTGAGATCCGGAGCGCGCGAGGTTGGGCCGCGCACCGAATTCCGGTTTGGCCTTCTGGAGGTGTTCGACGCGGATCCGTGCGCGGTCGCGAGCGCGGTCTCGAGCTGGCGGTCCTTCTGCACCGCATTGCATCCTGCGGCGCGTTGTCGACTTCGATCTGCGGATCGGTGCCGTAATTCTCGACGCCCCAGCCGACATCGCTTGAACCAGAACGAGAACTCCGGCTGCGTCGTCTCGCTGCCGTCGACGAGCGTGTGCCGCGGCCAGATGCCGATCGACGCCGCCCCACGTGCGCGTGCCGACGAGCGGGCCGATGCCCATCAGCTTGAAGCCGTGCGAGAAGATGTCGCCGTCCGAGCCCGCATGCTCGTTGGTCAGCGCGACGACCGGCCCCGGCGACCGCCTCGTCCGGATACGGTGACGGGCCGGCATCCAGCGCGCGATCGCCGTAGCCGATGCGCCTCCGCGCGATCTTCTCGAGCAGCAGCTGCGACACGTGGCCGCCGCGGTTGTAGCGGACGTCGACGATCAGCGCGTCGCGGTCGCACTCGGCGCTGAAATAGCGGTGGAACTCGGCGAAGCCGGCGGACATCATGTCCGGAAGGTGGAAGTACCCGACGCGGCCGCCCGACTTGCTCGTGCACCCATGCGCGGTTGCGCTCGACCCATTCGCGGTAGCGCGCGGGCACCTCGTCGGTCAGCGTTGCTGATGAGCACGGTTCGTCGCGTCGCCGTCGGACCGTCGCCGCGATGCGAGCGTGCAGCTCGACCTTGACGTCCCGCCTGATGCACGAGCAGCGCCTGCGGCGGCCGCTCGCGCGACACCGGCTGGCCGTTGACGCGCGACGATCCGCTCGCCGACCTTCGCCTCGGCGCCGACGGCGTTGAGCGGCGAATCGGCGCCTGCGTCCCATGGATCGCCCGCGACGATGTGCGTGATCTCGTAGCTCGCCGTCGTCGGCGAGAGCGCAACTCGGCAGCGAGATAGCCGAGCGCGATCGGCTGGCGGACGCCGGTGATCGCCGCCGCATTCGTACGCGTGCGACGTGCCGAGCTCGCCCTGCATTTCCCAGATCAGGTCCGACAACTCGCCGCGCGTCGCGACGCGCGTTCGAGCAGCGGCTCGTAGCGGCGATAGACGGCCTCCCAGTCCACGCCCGACATGTCCGGCACCCAGAACTGGTCGCGCTGCAGCCGCCAGACTTCGCGCAGCATCTGCCGCCATTCGCTGCCGCGGCTCGACCGACAGCGCGGATGCGACCCAAGTCGATCCATCCGCTCTTGCGCGACGGTGCTTCGCGAGTTTGCGTCCGGGTCGCGCTGGTCTTGCACGCTTGCGGATGCGCGCGAAATCGCCCGCACGCCGCTTGCCTTCGCGGATCGACGACCGTCGTGTGATCGGCGGCGACGACGAAGCGTCGTCCACCTTGTCCATCAGCGTCTCGGCGCGCAGCGTCGCGAAGTCGAAGACCTCGAGGCGGCCGGGCGACTCCTTGTGTCCGCCGCGCCCGTGCGCGCCGAGAATCGGCAGGATCGTCCAGAGCACCTTGCTGTCGGACGCGCCGGCGATCTGTCCGAAGCGGCCTTCGTGAACCGGGAACGGCGCGACGCGAAGCGCGATGCCGTCGATGATCGACCTCGGGCGGCGACGGTTCGGCTTCGGTCTCGCCGGCCGCAGCGCTTGCGGATCCTCGGGCTTCAGTCCCTTCGGCGCAACGGATCGAACGGCGGCCGGCCGCCGGCCGTGAGCGCGATCAGGTACGGGCGCGCGGCGCGCGGAAAGCTGAGCTCGAACTGGACGCTGTCGTAGACGGGATCGAACGTGCGGACCGAAAGAAAGTACAGGTAGCGTCCCTGCGGATCGAACGCCGGGCTGTAGTCGCGGAACTCCGGGCTTCGTCACCAGGATGCTGGTCTCGCGGCTCAGCGTCGTGGAGCTTGATCGCGCAGTGCCGCGGGCTCGTCCAGAACGAGTAGGCGAGCCACGCGCCGTCGGGCGACCAGGCGAGATCCTCGGTGCGACCGGCATCGCTGCGATCGATCACCGTGAGCGTCGCCGCTCGCGACATCGCCGATCAGCACCTCGTTGCGATGGTTGGCGATCGCGACGCGCCTGCCGCGTGGCGCGGCGCGCATCGCGACCACGCGCCCGACATCCCATGGCAGCGTACGCGTCACGCCGTCTTCGAACACCTCGACGCGCTCTTCGCCCGAGCCGTCGCCGATGGCGACCAGCGTCGTGCCGTCGTCGAGCCACTGCGGCGAGGCCGGTAGCGGACGCCGTCGGTGGCCCCGTGCTGGCGAACCGCGCCTTCCCACAGCGGGAACGTGAACACCTTGCCGCGCGCGTCGACGCGCGACGCTGTGGCCTGCAGGATGAACATGGATCGCGCCCAGGTGGTCCGGCAGCCGGCACGAACTTGCGCGCCGCCTGCGTGCGATGCGACGGAACGTCGATGTCGACGCGCGCGGTTCGATCCTGCGCCGGGTCGAACAGCCAGATGTCGGCGCCGCATTGATAGACGACGCGCGTGCCGTCGGTTTGCGCGTGGCGCGCATAGTAGTCGGTCGTGGTCGCTGTGACGCCGCACGTCGGATCCATCGGGCCGGCACGAATAGAGATTGCCGACGCCTTCGGCGTCGGACAGGAAGTAGATCCGCGAACCCGATCCACATCGGAGATGTCAGAGTTGCCCTCTGAGCTCGGTCATCCGGCGAAACGTCCCGGCTCCGGACGCATCGATCCAGAAATGCCCGGCGGTTCCGCCGCGATAGCGCTTCCAGCGCGCCGGATCGGCGGTGTTGCGGCCGATCAGCTTCGCGTTGCCGGGGCCGAACGCCAGGTGGTTCACCTGACCGTAACTCCAGCAGTTGCGGCGTCGCGCCGGCGGATCGAGCGTATAGCCGCGATAGTTGCGGAAGAAGCGGCTGCCCGTAAGTCGTCACGAACAGGATGTGCCCCTCGGGCGTCCAGCCGCGCACCATGACATCCGGTCCAAGCCATGTCATCCGCTGCGCCGGACCGCCTTCGGCGCGCATTCAGATAGACCTCGGGATGCTGCTCGTCGCGTCCGACGAACGCGATCCATTGGCCGTCCGGAGACAGACAGGGTGTGGCCGGCTCCGAGAGTCCCGGCCGTCAGGCGGCGGCCCACGCCGCCGGAGGCGTCCGACGGACCACAGATCGTCGTCGCTGACGAATACGATCGTTTCGCGGTGCAGCGTTAGGTGGCGCAAGTAGCCTGGCTGGGTCATGACGTCGATTCCAACTACGGGTGGCGAAATGGCGGGACCTGGTCCGGCTGGCCTTGGAGAGATACCACTTTACGGCCTCCGCGTCATCCCTGGTGCGTAACGGCTAGAATAGCGTCCGGTGGTGGAGCGAGTGTCGCGCCAGCGGTCCCCTGCATCGCCGGTCGCATCCGCCGCTGCCGCGAAAGCCGTCATGCCCAACCGTTGCCCCATCGTCAGCATCCGCGAAGTCGGCCTGCGCGACGGCCTGCAGAGTCTGTCGCGGAACGATGCCGACGGCGCAGAAGCAGGAATGGCTGCGCGGCGCCTACGACGCCGGGCTGCGCGAGATCGAGGTCGGCTCGTTCGTCCCGCCGCGGCTCCTGCCGCAGCTTGCCGACACCGCCGACGTCGTCGCCTTCGCGAAGTCGCTGCCTGGACTTGACGGTCTCCGTGCTGGTGCCGAATCTCAAGGCGCCGAGCGCGCGATAGAGTCCGGAGCGGACCTGATGCTGCTTCCGCTGTCGGCGAGCCACGCGCACAGCCTCGCGAATCTGCGCAAGACGCCCGACGATGTGGTCGCCGAGATCGCGCGGATCCGCGATCTGCGCGACGAGCCGTGGTTCGAACTGCATGATCGAGGTCGGGATCAGCACCGCGTTCGGCTGCACGATCCAGGGCCGCGTCGAACCGGACGAAGTGCTGCGCCTCGTCGCCGGCGCGCTGGCGGCGGGCGCCGAGCGCGTGGGGCTCGCCGATACGGTGGGATACGCCGATCCGTTGCAGGTGGAAACGCTGTTCGCGCAGGCGTTTGCCGTCGCCGGCGAGCGCCTCGCCTGCGGACATTTCCACGACACGCGCGGCCTCGGGCTCGCCAATGTGTTCGCGGCGTGGCAGCAGGGCGTCGCACGATTCGACGCGTGCCTGGGCGGTCTCGGCGGCTGTCCCCATGCGCCGGGCGCGAGCGGAAATGTCGCCACCGAGGACGTCGCGTATCTTTTCGGCAGCATGGGAGTAGGGACGAGCCTGGATTTCGAGCGCCTGATCGCGCTCCGCGCGCGTCTTGCGCAATGGCTCGACGGCGAGACGCTGCACGGAACGCTGTGGCGGGCGGGATTGCCGAAGACGATGGCGGCGGCGCGGTGACCATTCCGCAGCCTCTCGCCGGCCTGCGCGTCGTCGAGTTCACGCACATGGTCATGGGCCCGACCTGCGGCATGATCCTCGCGGACATGGGCGCCGAAGTCATCAAGGTCGAGCCGATCGACGGGGAGGGCACGCGGCGGCTGCTCGGCGCCGGCGCCGGTTTCTTCCCGATGTTCAACCGCAACAAGAAGAGTCTCGCGGCCGACCTGCATCATCCCGAAGGCGCGGCCGTCGCGCGGCGCATCGCGCGCGCAGCGCCGACGTCGTCATCGAGAACTTCAAGCCGGGCACGATGGTGAAGTACGGCCTCGACTACGCGTCGCTGTCGCAGGCGAACCCGCGGCTCATCTACGTGAGCAACAAGGGCTTCCTGCCGGGGCCGTACGATCACCGCACGGCGCTCGACGAGGTCGTGCAGATGATGGGCGGCCTCGCGTACATGACCGGACGGCCGGGCGATCCGTTGCGGGCCGGCACCAGCGTCAACGACATCATGGGCGGCATGTTCGCCGCGATCGCCACGCTCGGGCGCGCTGATCCAGCGCGGCGTCACCGGACGCGGCATGGAAGTGCAATCGGCGCTGTTCGAGAACAACGTGTTCCTGATGGGCCAGCACATGCTGCAGTTCGCGGTCACCGGGCCGGCATCCGGCGCCGATGCCCGCGCGCGACAGTCCGTGGGCGATCTACGATGTGTTCACCGTCGCCGACGGCGAGCAGATCTTTCTCGCCGCCGTCAGCGATGCCCAGTGGCTGGTGTTCTGCGATGTCCTCGGCTTGCGCCGACCTCAAGGCCGATCCGGCCTATGCGACGAACAACCAGCGCGTCGTGCTGCGCCCGCAACTCCTCGCTCTCTTGCGCGAGCGCCTCGCGCAGCGGAGGGCCGACGAGCTCGCCGAGACGATGGAGCGCGCGGGGCTGCCGTTCGCGCCGATCAGGAAGCCGGAGGACCTCTACGACGACCCGCACTTGCAACGCCACCGGCGGACTCGCCGACGTGCGCCTGCCCGATGGCGACAAGGCGGGGCAGACCGTCAAGACGACGCTGCTGCCGTTCACGATGGCGGGCTCGCGCCTCGGCGTGCGGCTCGATCCGCCGCGGCTCGGCGAGCACACTCGCGCATTGCTGTCGGCGCTCGGGCTCGCCGCCGGCGACATCGATGCGCTCTACCGAGCAGCGGGCGGTCGCCTGAAAATAGTTGACGACAACGATGGGAGGAACGTGATGTCCCGCATTTCCTTTGCGCTTGCCCGGCGCGCTCTGCTGGCCGCGGTCGTGACCGCCGGAATGGCACTGTGCGCGTCCTCCCTGGCGCAGGTCGGCGAGAAAGCCGTCCGCATCGTGCTGCCGAATGCGACCGGGTCCGGCGTCGATGCGATCACCCGCACGGCGCAGCCGGCGCTCGCGAAGGCGCTCGGCAAGCCGGTCGTGATCGAGAACCAGCCGGGCGCCGGCGGCATCGTCGGCCTCCAGACGCTGACGCGCGCGGCGCCCGATGGCCTGACGCTGAGCGTGGTGTCGAACAACGTCGTGATTTTTCCCAGTGTCTACAAGACGCTGCCGTTCGAGCTGCCGGCCGACATCACGCCGATCGCGATCGTCGGTTTCACGCCGATTGTCCTGGTCGTCAATCCGAAGGTGCCGGCTGCCAACGCCGAAGGAATTGGTCGCGCTGCTCGAAAGCGCAACCGGGCAAGATCAACTACGGCTCCAGCGGCAACGGCACGATCCTGCACCTCGCGTCCGAGCTCTTTCTGGACGAGGCCGGCGCCAAGGCGACGCACGTGCCGTACAAGGGCGTGGGTCCGATGCTGACCGACCTCCTCGGCGGGCAGGTGGAGTTCGCCACCGCGGCGCTGCCGAGCGTCCAGCAGCACTTGCAGAGCCGGCACGCTGCGCGCCATCGGCGTGGGCACGGCCCAGCGCGTGCCGGCGGCGCTCGGACATCCTGACGTTCGTCGAGCAGGGCATGCCGGGCTATGTGGTCGAAGCGTGGTTCGCGGTGATCGGTCCGAAGGGCATGTCTGCGGCGGAGGTCAAGCGCACGCACGACGCCGTCGTTGCCGCATTCGCCGATCCCGGCGGTCAAGGAGGCGATGGCGAAGCAGGGCAACGTCATCAATGTCTCGTCCAGCGACTTTGCGGAGGGACTTCTTCCGGACCGAGCTCGCCAAGTACGCCGCCATCGTGAAGAAGGCGGGCGTCGAGCCGCGCAGTACCGAGGCTTTCTCGCCGGCGCGCTTATGCTTGAGTGCGCCTTGCAAATGAACGGCCTACGGTCATATCGGGTCGGCATAGGATCTGCACGCGGGCGGATCGGCGCCTCCAGGTATTTCACGCGGTCGCGAAGCATCTGTCGTTCACGCAAGGCGGCCGAGGCGCTTGTTCATGACGCAGCCCGCGGTGACCTTTCAGATCAGGCAACTGGAAGAGCAGCTTCAACACGCGGCTCTCTCGACCGCGCGCACGGCCACATCTCGCTCACTCCGGCCGGGTGATGACGCTCGAATACGCGGAGCGCATCCTCGCGCTTTCGGCCGAGCTCGACACCCGGCTCGAAGGAGTCGACCGGCCAGGTGGCGGCTCGCTTCTCATCGGCGCAAGCACGACGATCGCCGATTTCCTGCTGCCGCCAGGTGCTGGGCGAGTTCAAGGCGCGCTATCCCGCCGTGATGCCGCGGCTGTTCGTCGCCAACTCCGAGGCGGTGCAGGACCGCATCGCGGAGCGCAGTCTCGACCTCGGCTTCATCGAGGGTGACTCGCACCTTGCCCACGCTCGTCACCGACGTTTGCTGCGACGACGAGCTGCAGGTCGCGTGCGTGCCCTCGCACCCGCTCGCCAGGCAGAAATCCGCGACGCCCGCCTCGCTCATGGAACACGCGTACATCAGCCGCGAGTGCCGGGCTCGGGTACGCGCGAGGTCATCGACCACTACCTCCAGAAGAACGGCGTCGCGCCCGACTCGCTGCAGGTCGTGATGGAGGCCGGAAGCCCCGAAGCGATCAAGGGCATGGTGGCCACCGGCCTCGGCTTCGCCATCATGTCGCGGGCGACGTTCGTCATGGAAACGCGACTCGGGCGCCTGGTCCAGGTCCCGTTGTCGCCGCCGCTCAACCGCCACTTCTCCGGTGGTCTATCCGAAGGAGAGGATCCACTCGCGACTGGTCAACGGCTTCGTCGAGTTCGCGAAGGAGCGGATGGCCGCCATGCAGGGCGCGGGATGACGCCACGCGCGGTCGACGTGAAACCGGACGAGCCCACCATCGCGGCGGTCGTTCGCCAACAGACGGGCGTCGCATGGTCGCGTGCGCGCGGCCTGTGCACTCGAGGGGCGCGTCACGGTCGATGGCCAGCGCTGCCTCGACCCCGCATCGCGTGTCGCGCCGGGCACGGTGGTTGCCGTCGACCAACGGGCACCCAAGCTCCGTACCGGTCCGCTTGCCGAGAGCGCGATCGTGTTTTACGACCGGGACGTCGTCGTCGTCGACAAGCCGGTCGGGATGCTGAGCGTTGCCGACGAGCCGGGGAACAAGGACACGCTCGTCGACTACACTCGAACGTTGCTACGACGGATGGGCGGGCATGGCGTCGACGCCAAGCTCGGCGTGGTTCACCGCCTCGACAAGGACACGAGCGGCCTGATGGTGTTTGCGCGGACGGCGCATGCGAAGCGCACGCTGGCAGCGCAGTTCCGCGAGCACACCATCGATCGCGTCTACCATGCCATCGCGCACGGCGCTGTCGCCGCGACGCGTGTCGAGACGCTATCTCGTGCTGGATCGTGGCGACGGAATGCGCGGCTCGTATGGACATTTCCGGCGTCCGAAGGGCGACGTTCCGATCGAGGCGAAACGCTCGGTTACGCACGTCAGACCGATCGCCGGCCTCGTGGGCGCCACGCTGGTCGAATGCCGCCTCGAAACCGGACGCCAGCATCAGATTCGAATCCACATGTCCGAACTCGGCCATCCGCTGGTCGGCGAACGCGTGTACATCCGCGACTACGCCGGCCCGAAGATCGAAGCAATGCGTCCGATGCTTCATGCGCGGACGCTCGGGTTCGTGCATCCCCGAACCGCCGAACGCATTTTGTTCCAGCGCGAACCGCCCGATGACTTCCAGGCAATGCTCGAGTCGCTACGACCGGTGCGCCGCTGAAAGTCCGACGCGGTTCACTAAAGGCACTCCGGCAAGCAGCGCGTGCTCCCAGAAGGGGCGGTCGGGTCCCTCGCGATCCGGACGGCCCTTGCCCGGCGGCGGCGGGCGCACGTGCGCCCACCAGCCGTGCGCGCAGATCGAGCGCCATGCCATCTGGTCGGCGATCGGCATCCCGGCCGCGACGAAGACCAGCTCGAGTCGGACGCAGGTCGCGCGCACTGCGTCGTCATGCGCGTCGGTCGGCGCGCCGCGCATACGCGTGAAAGGCGCGCGGCAAAGGCCTCCATTTCCGTCGACGTGCGGCCAGGACGCGCGGGCGAGGTCCCACGCTTCCAGCCAGTGATCGACGATGAAGCGCACCGCATCGACCGCCGGCCGATCCTTGACCTTGCTGGCGGTCATCAGCATGTGACGCATCAGCTCCGCCCGCGCGTGCGTGTCGCGCGCGCGAAGCGCCGCGTCGCGCATCGCCGCGATGCTTGCGTCCGCCTTCGCCTTCAGCTCGTCCACGAGATGGGTCATTCGAATCCTCGTCAAAGCTTCGGCCAGCGACCTCGTCAGTCGCTCGTAGAATCCGGCCGCGTCGACGTGGCCGATCACATGGGCGTTCGGCTTCTCTGCTTTGCGATCCCCACCAGTCGATCGTGCTGCGGCCCATCGTGGCCTCGCTCGCGGTCTCGACCGAGCACGTGGCAATCGCGGCCGGTGAAGAGATCGGGCCACAGCAGATACGCGATGACGCACAGCGTCGTGCAACGGATGACCCGGCACGCCGTAGCGGTCGGCGCTGCCCGGCCGCCGCCGGATCAGCATCCCGCGAACGGCGTGCGCCACCGGCGTGCCGAGCGCGGCAATTCTCGCCGACGCGCTCCGACGTTGCCATCGCCTGGTGCGTGGCGTGCAGGCCGAACATGACGATCGGAACGGCCAGGCGCAATACCATGGCGGCCGCATGCGGATCGACGAAGAAGTTGAACTCGGCCGCCGGCGTGATGTTGCCGAGGTCGCGCGCGCCGCCCATCAGCACGATCCGCTCGACCTTCGACGTCGAGTTCCGGCTCCTGCGCGAAGGCGAGCGCGATGTTGGTGAGCGGTCCGATGCGGGCAGAGTGTCACCGACCGCTCGGTTGCCGCTCGCAGCGTGTCGATCAGGAACGTCACCGCGTGCCGGTCCTGGGCTGCGAGGCGCGGCGGCGGCAGGCCCGCGCCTTCGAGGCCGTCGGCGCCGCATACGTACTCCGCTGTGCGCAGCGCGCGCAGCAGCGGCTGGCTCGCGCCGGGAAACACGGGCACGTCGTCGCGCTGCGCGAGCTCCGAGGATGCGCAGCGCGTTGGCCGTGGTCAGCGGCAGCGGCACGTTGCCGGCGACCGTCGTGATGCCGACGAGGTCGAGCTGCTCACGCTCCGCGAGCGCCAGCAGGATCGCGACGGCGTCGTCCTGGCCCGGATCGGTGTCGATGATGATTCGCGTTCGCGCCATGCGTGGGCTTCAGGCCGCCTGCGCGCGGAATCTGGCCGACCATGACGAGGTGGGCGAGGTCGTCCGCGGTGAGTCCCGCGGCGGGGCGATCGGCGATCTTGCGGCCGCCCTTGAACACGACGACGCGCGTCGCCACGTCGACGACCTCCGCCATGTTGTGGCTGATCAGGATCACCGTCGTGCCGCCGCGATGCAACTCGCGGATGAGGTCCAGCACCTGGCGGCTCTCGGCGACGCCGAGCGCGGCGGTCGGCTCGTCCATGATCACGAGCCGCGCGTTCCAATGGAGCGCGCGGGCGATCGCCACCGCCTGCCGCTGCCCGCCGGACAGCCGCTCGATCGGCGCGATCGGTGTCGCGGATGTCGACCTTGAGCCGCGCGAGATAACGCGACGACGCGTCGCGCATCGCACGCTTGTCGAGGATGCGCACGCCGGGCATGAGCTGCCGGGTGAGCTCCGCCCCGACGAACACGTTCTGCCAGATCGGGAGCCGGGAGGCGAGCGCGAGATCCTGGTAGATCGTCGCCACACCTCTGCCCAGCGCATCGATCGGCGAGCCGAACACGACGGTCCGCCCTTCGATCTCGATACGGCCTTCGCTCGGCTCGTGCGCACCCGAGACGATGCGGATCAGCGTCGACTTGCCGGCGCCGTTGTCGCCGCAGATCGCGACGACCTCGCCGGCTTCGACGTCGAGGTCGACGCCGCGCAACGCCTCGACCGCGCCGTAGCGCTTGCCGATGCCGACGAGGCGAAGCAGCGGCGCCAAGCGGACGACCGCCGCGCGCGCCTACTTCAGCATCTGGTCGACGTTCGAGGCATCGACGAGCACCGCGTCCATCCACAGATACGGTCCGTTGACCGCCTGGTTCTTCGGAACCTTCTTGACGACGATGTCGTTCATCTTCTCGACCGCGGTGCGGCCGATGCGCTCGAAGGGAATGCCGACGGTCGCGGTCAGCAGGCTGTCCGGAGCCTTGATCCGGCGATAGCTTTCGGGCCGCCGTCGATGCTGACCAGCACGACGTCGCCCTTCTTCAGCCCCTGCGCGCGCAGCAGGTCGTCGATCACGTAGGCCTGCCCGTCGAACGAAGCCCAGACGCCCTGGAACTTGCCCTGGTTGCGCAGGATCAGCGCCTGCATCCCGCTGCGCACGTCCTCCTGCCAGCTCGCGGTGCGCGCCATCGAGTGGCTGCCCAGGACCTTGACCGACGGATTCTCGGACAGGACCACGTCGAGGACCTTGCCGCGGATGCGCGACGCCACGTTGTTCTCGTAACGCTCGGTGAGGATCGCGCCGCTGTAGTTGATCTTGCTCAGGAGATAGAGCGTCGCCTGCGCGCCGATCTGATAGTCGTTGACCTGGATGTCGAACAGCGTATGCGGGCTCGTGCCCGCGACCGTCGTGATGACCGGGATGCCCGCCTTCTGGCGCCGCCGCGAGCTGGGCGTCGGCCTCGACCGGCTTGCCCATGGCGATGATCAGGCCGTCGACTTTCGCCTGGATCATCGCTTCGATCTGCTCGGCGTGCTTGGGCAGGCTGCCTTCGGAGTTGAGGATCTGCACCGTGCCAGCCGAGGCTCTTGGCCGCTTCGGCGGCGGCGTTGGCGACTCGCGCATGCGTCTCCGACGACATCTGGAACGCGATGATGCCGAGCTTGAACGCGTGCGCCGACGACGCGGCGACGATCAATCCGATCGTCACGACGATCGCTGCAATCGATCTCTTGATCACGGAAGTTCTCTCCTTGGTTACCGGTTGCCTCGATTGGCCTCAGTTGCGCTCAGTTTGGCCTAGTTTGCTCAGTTGGGTTCACACGCCGAATGCGGCTTTCCTGAGCGTCGACGCCGACAGCGCGACGGAGGCGACGATGATAACGCCAAGCATGATGTCCTGCACATAGTACGCGGCGCCCATCAGCACGAGGCCGTTGCCGAGCATGCCTGATCGTCGCCGCGCCGACGAGCGTGCCGGCGACGTTGCAGCGGCCCGGCTCGAACATCGTCATGCCGAGCAGGACCGCGGCGATCGCGTGCAGCAGATAGTCGGTCGCCATGTTGGGCGCGGCCGGAATTGAGCGTCGCGGTCAGCAGCACGGCGACGAGGCCCGCCGCGAATCCCGAGAAGACGGAGCCCGAGCAGCTTCGTCCGGCGCACATCGATCCCGGACAGGCGCGCCGCCTCGTCGGCTTCGCCCGTGAAGGTCATGTGGAGTCCGAGCCGCGTGTGCTTCAGCAGAAAGGCCGACGATCAGCGCAGCGCCCGCCGTCCAGAGGATCAGCGCCGGCACGCCCAGAAGGCTGCCGCGGCCGAGGGCGAGAAACGCGGGATCCCAACGCCCGACGAAGGCAACGCCTCCGGTCACCGCGAAGGCGAGGCCGTTGGCCACCGATGCGGTGGCGAGCGTGGCGATCAGCGACGGAATCTTCAATCGCGTGACCAGCACGCCGTTCAGCGTGCCGGCCGCCGCGCCGACGGCGAGGCCCGCCGGCAACCGCCACCGCGGGCGCATGACCATGGTGAATCAGTCCGCCGACGACGACCGCGGCGAAGCTGCAGACGTTGGCGAACGAGAGGTCGAGCTCGCCGGTGATGAGCGCCAGACCGAAGCCCAGCCCGAGGATGGCGAGAAAGCTGATCTGCTTCAGCACGTTCAGCAGATTCGTCGGATTGAGGAAGTTCGGCGCGGCGATGGCGAAGATGCAAAACAGGATCGCGGCCGCGAGCGCCGTGCCGTAGGTCGCGAGAAACCCTGTCGAATCGGACAGTCGTCGCGCTCATCGCGCGCCCTTCGCGCGCGCGCTGGCGCGCCGGACGTTGCGCCGGGACGGTCGGACGCACGGCGCGCATCGGCCTCGCGCGATCGCGTGTTGCCGCGCGCGGTCGCAGCGTTCGGCGCGCTGCGCGTAGAACGGCGGACGAGCGCCGGCGCGCGGCTCGAACGACGCGTTCGATCGGGACACATCGCGCTCAGCCGCGGCCGCGAGGCTCCGATGCCAGCCCAACCCGACTGCGGCGGCGATGGCGGCGCCGATCACGCCTGGTCTCGCGGTGCGACGTGCGAACCATCGGCACGTTCATGACATCCGCCTTGATCTGGCACCAGGCGTTCGATCGCGCTGCCGCCGCCGGCAACGCGAACCTCGGACAGTTTCTCCGCGATCCGTCGACCGCGCGCGCGAGAATGTCGCGCATCGCCATCGCCACGCCTTCCAGCACCGCCCAGAGGAAATCGTCGGCGTCGATGTCCGCGCGACAGAGCCCTCGAACGCACCCCGGACATCGGCACGCCAGAGCGGCGTTCGCTCGCCCGGCGAGATAGGGCAGGAACAGCGGCCGATCGCCGGTCGGCGGCATCGTGCCGGCGCGCTCGACCGCCGCCGCGAGCGTACCGCGAACGCGGAAGCGTTCGATGGCACCACGACGCGCAATCGGCGCCGGCCTGCGTCGGGCCGCCGATCTGGTGCGACCTTCTCGCCCCAGATCGAGCGAAACCGAGGCCCGGCACGTCGGCGCGGGCGGGCGTGATCGAGCCCGGCCACTTCCGACGTGCCCGCGATATCGTAGCCTTGGCCGGCGCGGATCGCGCCCGCGCCCACCGCGGTGGCCCATGCGTCCATCGCGCCCGCGAACACCGGAATTCCGGCGAGGCGGTTCCAACGGGGATTGCCGGTTCGTGATGCTGCCCGAGCATCTGCCACGGCGCGATCCGGCGCAGCGCGAGCAGACTGACGGCAGCGCTCGAGCCAATCCGGCAGCGGCCGCTTCGGCGCGCGCAGGTGGTCGTAGCGCGAATAGGTCACGCTGTCGGTCGGCGATCTCGCCGGTGAGCCGGAAATTGAGGAAGTCCTTCGGTTCCAGGACCGCGCCGATGCGATCGAGCGATTCCGGCTGCCGCCGCGCGAACCACGCGATGCGCGCGAGCGGATGGAACGCCGTGATCTCGTCGGCGGGATTGGCGGTCGGAAAATAGCGGGCGACTTCCGCGGCGTCGTCCACGGCGCGCTGGTCGCGGAACAGCAACGCGCGGCGACAAGCGGGCGTCCTGCGCGATCGAGCAGCACCTGCGATCGCGTCACGCCGGACAGGCACAGCCCCGCACGCGATCGCCTTTCGGCAGCTGGTCGAGCGTGCGGCCGACCGTCCGGGCAAGCGCGCGCCACCAGACTTCGGCGATCGATCGCGCTCCGATCCGGGTTCGGGCTCTGCGTGCCCGTATCGCTGCGGAGGCCGTTGCGACGACCTGCCCTTTCGCCGTGATCGCGCCGACACGCAGCGAGCCGGTGCCGAGATCGGCGCACAGGACGACCTCACGGACCACGCTGCCCTTTCGAGAGGACTCCCGAACACTCGCGATCACCCGCGGAGTCTTCCGATTCGAGCCACGCTAGAATCATCGCACGGCTTGGTTTCGGCGACACAAGTGGCTCGTCACCGTCGCTTCATTGGTCGTCGTGGTCGGCATTGCCGAGGCGCTGCTGCGCATTTCCTTGTTTCACACGTCCGCGGGAGCTCGCTTCGAAGGACCCCGAATACTATGCGCGGTCCCTCGATGAGCTGTGGGTGTATCGGCACCTGTTTTCCGCCACCACGCCGTTCGCCGTCGGGTCAGGCACAGCGGACGGCGTCGACGCGAGACCTCGAACGAGTTCTACAAGAGCTGGGCGACGAGCCCGTCCCCGACGCCGAGCTTGGCTATCGGAGAGCGCCCAACGTCCGCACGCCATGCCACGAGACGACCAACCTCGCCACGCGCGGCAGTCGGCGACTACCGTGGAGCGGACCGAAGATCGTATTTCTCGGGGATTCGTTCGTGGAGTCGGCCGCGTGCTCGAACGACACGCTGACCACGAAGGTCGAAAAGCTCACGGGTATCGACACGTTGAACTTCGGCGTCGGCGGCTACGGCGTCGATCAGATCTTCATTCACTTCACACGGCTGCTGCCCCGGTGCGATCGCAAGGATTGCCTGTTTCTCCTCGGCGTCATACAGGACGATCTCGGCCGGATGCTGCTGGCGGTGCGCACCAGCCCGAAGCCCTACTTCACGATCCGCGACGACACGTTGGTGCTGCACACCGAGCATATCCACCCGGACGCGTTGAACGATTTCTTTCGGCGGCCGCCTGAACGGTTCTATCTCTATTATTTTCTTCGGGGCCGTCTCGGCTTTCCGATCTACCGCTCGCTGCTGAACCAGACGCGGGAGGTTCGACAACAAGCGGTTTACGCATTGTCGCAATTGATTTTCCGGGAGATGGCCGTGCTCAAGCGAAAGGGGGCAGTTCGAGCTCGCGTTCGTCATTTTTCCGACGCCGGGCAATCGATTCGACGAGGGGATAGTTGTCGCTGCTTCGCGGAGCAGGCATTCCCGTGGTGGATCTGCAGGGATGCTTGAAAGGCAGGCCCGACACTGAGCTGTACGCGGAGCTTCATCCGACGTCGCTGGGCAACGAAATGCTGGCGGCGTGTCTGGTGCGAGACCTCGCGGCCAAGGGGCTTCTGCCGAACGCCGCGCGAGCGGGTAGGTCGACGAGCGGCGCTGGGTTCGCGCCGAACGACCGGATCAATCCGAAAGTTTCTTGAGCTCCGCGAGCGCCGAGCCGGCAAAATCGAGCTCCAGAACTCCATTTTCGCTGAGCCTGTAGCGAAATTCGTTGCCCTTGTAAAAGCGGAACCCGCACTTCTCGTCTTTGCCGCTGGAGAGGTCCTCCACGAGCGTCATCCGGACGGGATTGTCTGCATTGAACACGATCGGCGCGGAGCCTTGTGATAGGATTTTCCCGGCCTTGTCGCATTTCAAGGCGAGCGTGATCCTTGCAGGCTCGATTTTGGCGCGAACCCCTCCCATCGACTACCTGGCCCTCCCAATAGCCGGTTATGTCCGTTTTCGTCACCGCGTTGGCCGCCTTGTTATTCTGGGCTCTCCCAAAATCCCGATTCCAGAGATTTTGATCGGCGCAGGAAGCCAGCGCCAGGCACATGCCGGCGGCGAACGCGGCGACGGAGAACCTTTCGCATCGAGCGGTCATGATCGAAGGCTCGTGCTTTCGTAGCGGTGAGTCGAAGTTCACGGGCGAAGGGTCGGAATGATGACCGCGAGATGGGGACGAGAAGAAGCCGGCAGACAAGCGCGAAGGCGTGCGTCCGCGACCCGGACCGCGCAGACGACCTTCATCGCGGAGCTCTGGCACTTTCTTCGCGAGAACAAGAAATGGTGGCTGCTGCCCATGGTTGCGGCTCTGCTCCTCGTTGGCGCACTCATCGTCCTCGGGGGTACCTCCAGCGCACCTTTCGTCTACAGGTTGTTCTGAGCGAGGCGGGAGGCGATCGCGACTCACGTGCTCCGCGGAGGCTCGCCAGCGCCGGAGGCCTGAAGCTCTGCCGTATGTCGAGCTCGCGCCGCTCCAGCGCGCCGGGTACGCGTCAGATAGCGAAGGATCCGGTTGGCCCATTCCTCGACGTCCCAGGGGTCGAGATAGTCCACGAACTCCTCCCCCGCTTCCCGCAGCGCCCCCTGGGTTGCTCGCGAGGCAGAATTTGCCGCTCGCCAGGCTTTCCGATACCGGCAGCCCCCAGCCTTCATGAGAGCGAAGGGTAGAGTGTGAAAAGGCATCCCTCGTAGAGCGCGGCGAGCCCGGCATCGAGACGCCGGAGAGATGACGACACGCTCGCTTATCCTGCGATCCGCGGCGATTTCGTCGATGAGGGCCTCAGCCCCCACGCCTATTCCACCGACGAGCACCAGGCGCGGCAGATCGCGGACCCCCAATCGACGAGCCTCGCGTAGGCTCGGCAGAGCGTCTCGTGATTCTTCCGGCGCTCGATCGTCGACACCGAAAGCAGGTAGCGATGTGCCAGAATAAGGCGGACATCCTCGCCGACATCTGTCGTCGGAGCGGCCCTGCAACTCGCATCCCAGCGGGATGACGCTCAGTTTCGGGGATCCGCTCCCCTCAGGGTGTTTATCCAGCGCAGCAGATCCCGCCTGGTGCAGCGTGAAATGCAAAGAACGTGATCGGCGTGCCGAACCATGTCCAGCAAGCAGGGGAGAACGTCTCCATCCATGCCGGGCACGAAGTGGGTGAACATGATCGGAATGAGGTCGTAACACGTCGTGACGAGGCGAAGCCCGATCGCGCTTCCGCAATTCGTAGAGGCGGCCCCATATTGCCGAGGTGTCGGTTGCCAATTGAGCCCACAGGTGATCGAGCACATCGCCGCGGTCGAATATCTCCATGCCGCCCGTCGGGCTCCGGTCATGCCGAAGGACCCGCAGCCCGATGGGTTCGGTCGGGCGCGCGAGCCGATTGCAGAAGTTGCCTGATACGCATGAATTCATCGAGCGGCAATTCGCTGAATCGCGCCGATTGCGCTTCGTAGAAGCAGAGATGGACGTCGCGCTCGAGCTCGCACAATTGCTGCGCCAGGTTCGATTCCACTCTCGGGTATCCCCCTCGCCGGGGAGGACAACTGACGGCAGTGGTAACGTCGATCCAGAAACGCATCGAATGGCTTCCCACCTCGTCATCGCCGATTCACGGCTCGCGGTGGAACAATCGGCGTCGCCGGCGAGTCGGTCGGCATGCCGACCGGCGAAGGCGCGGAGGATACAACCAAACGCATCGGCGAGCTGACAAGGCGATGCCGTCGCAGGGATCAGGTCATGCCGACGCCGAACGTTGAACAGGCGCTGGCGCGGGGATTCGTGCTGCACGTCCGAGGCGACCTCGACGCAGCGGCCCGCGTGTACTCGCGACCTGCTGGCGATCTTTCCGGACAACAGCGAAGCGTGCTTCAGGCTGGCCAACATCGAACGCTCGCGACGAAACCTGACAATCGCCATAGGCCTGTATCAGCGTGCGGCCCGGCTGCGGCCGGACTTCTGGGAAGCTCAGTGCCAACCTGGGCCTCGCGCTGGAGGAAGCAGGGCGTCCCGGCGAAGCCGTGCCGCAACTCGCCGCGGCGCTTCGGTGCGCCCCGAATCGCGCGGAGATTCATTACAACCTCGGGAATTCCCTGACGTCGCTGGGTCGCCTGGAAGATGCCGCCGCTTGCTATCGACAAGCCATCGCGCTGGATCCGGCGTTCGCCGATGCCCACAACAACCTCGGCGCGACGCTGAAGATCGCTGGGGCGATTGGACGACGCCATCGCGGCGTTTCGGGCGGCGCTCGCCTTGCGCCCGGACTGGGCCGGCGCGCATGGCAATCTGGCGGGCGTGTACGAGTGGCAAGGATTGCAACGACGAGGCGCATCGCGTGCCACCGCCGGGCGATGGACCTGGCGCCCGATGCGCCCGGCATCCACGGCAATTACCTCTTCACGCTGCTCTTTCATCCCGCCTATGACGCTCGAGCGTTGCGCCGGGAGCACGCGGAATGGAACCGGCGCCACGCGGCTGCGCTGGGCGGCGCCGTCGCAACTCACGACAACGATCGGACTCCCGGCGCGGCGGCTTCGCATCGGATACGTGGGGGGCTTTTCCGCGATCACGTGGTCGGGAGGAACCTGCTGCCGCTGCTGCGTGAGCACGATCGCGGCGCGGTCGAGGTGTTCTGCTATTCGAGCAATCGGATCAACGACGCGGTGACCGAGCATTTTCGGCAAGTGGCTGCGGGCTGGCGCGACATCGGACGGATGTCGGATGACGAGGCCGCGGCATTGATTCGGCGGGACCACATCGACGTTCTGGTGGACACGACGCTCCACCTGGAAGGCAATCGGCTGCTGGTCTTCGCGCGCGAAGCCGGCGCCGGTGCAGGTCACCTTTGCCGGATATCCGGGCTCGACGGGATCTGGAGGCGATCGACTATCGGCTGACCGACGTGCATCTCGACCCGCCCGGGAGTCACGATGCCGACTATGCGGAAGACGTCGTGGCGGCTGCCGGCGACGTTCTGGTGCTACGACCCGCTGGGGGCGCAGACGCCGGTCGGCGCCTTGCCCGCCGCGGCGGAAGGTCGGACTCACGTTCGGCTGCCTCAACAACTTCTCCAAGGTGAACGCAAAGGTCCTGGAGCTTTGGGCCCGAGTGCTCGGCGCCGTAGCGGATTCGCGGCTGCTTCTCGTTATGCCATGAAGGCAGTCACCGGCGGGCGGCGTTGACGGTGCTCGAGCGGTTCGGGGTCGAAGCCGGCCGCGTCGAGTTCGCGGCGTATCGTCCGCGCACCAGCTACCTGGAGCTGCTTCGGCGGGTCGACATCTGCCTCGATACCGTGCCTTACAACGGCCACACGACGACCCTCGATTCGCTATGGATGGGCGTGCCGGTGGTGACGCTCGTCGGCAACACCGTGGCTGGGACGCGCGGGCTACAGCCAACTCGAGAACCTTGATTTGCCCGAGTTGATTGCGTCGACGCCGGAAGCCTTTGTCGAGGTCGCGGCGAGGCTCGCCGCGGATCGGGTGCGCCTCGAGGAATTGCGGCGGACCTTGCGCTCGCGAATGGAACAGCTCGCCGCTCATGGACGCGAAGCGGTTCGCCCGGAGACGTCGAGGCGGCCTATCGAGAAATGTGGCGGCGCTGGTGCGCGGGGACGCAGCGCGGATCGTGCGACTGACGCTTCGACGCGGCGCAGCAAGGGCCAGCTTTGGGGCGTCAGTGATCCGTCCAATGGATCGGCGGCGACCCGCTCTGTATCGGGCGGTCTGCGCAAGCGACGCCGACGCATTCCAGCGGATCTGTCGCCACTTTTTACACAATTGTATATGGCATCTGGAAAGGCGCGACCAAAATCGGCCCGCGCGCCGGGGCCATTCTGCGAAAGCGCTGCACAAAAGTCTGGCTTTCTGGCGTATGAAAACGCTTCCAATGACACACCATGACCGCGCGCGTGCCGCTTCCATTTTGCCGCGACGCAACCGAGACGGCGTCGCGATCCGTGCGGGAAATCGTCGGCCGTTTTTACACACTGAGACGCGGCGGCTGCAACACGTGAAGGAAAGCGCCCTTGTATTCAACAGCCTTCGCCAGAGGCATATTTAATGCTTCTGGCGTACGACGGCCGAAATGGTAACTGAGAATTACCATTGTCCGCGTTTGTCGAGCATTGGACCCTCTTGCCGACTCACCTGCGCCGAGGTTATCGTAGCTCGTCGTAACGGTTTCGCTGGCTGTCTCACCCATGGCAGGGCGCTCGCCCAATTTCGATGGTTTCGAGTGCATGTGAGGAGAAAGTTCTATGGAGTCCGTTGTCTTGATGCCGAAGCGTTTGAAGAAGACCCGTCTGGCGGAAATAATTCCGGTGATCCTGGGTTGCGTCGGTTCCCAGTATGCGATCGCGCAGCTGACGCCTCCGCCCCCCGATCGCCTCGTATGCCGGCGATCCCGGCGCGGCCGGCAACACGGCCAGCTGGCGCACGCCGGAGTTCCTCCGCGACAACGGCATGAGAGCCCTGGTGCGGACAACGCGTACGCAGCTGGGTTTGCCGGACAGGGCATCAACATCGGCCTGGTCGACTCGGGCTATTTCCTCGGGCACTTCACCGAGCACGCGGCGTATCCGATTCCGCACGCCCGCCGATGCCAACACCCCGACGCGCTGGCACTCGATCGACGTCACCGGCGGCACCACCGGCTTTACTCCCGGCTTCTACAACCAGGCCTACAACGACACCCACGGTACGCACGTCAGTGGCACGGTCGGGGCGAGCCGCGATGGGAGGACCGCGGCGGTGTTCCGGCCGTCTCCGGCGGCAACAACATGCACGGCGTCGCCTTCGACGCGCACGTGTACTTCGCCAATACCGCACAAGACGGACGGCGTGCTTTACGGGCTCCAGCCACGCCAACGTCTCGGACACGCTCAAGATGGACAACGCGTACATCGGCAACATCTACCGGGCGGCCGCCGCTCTGGTGACCGCCGACGGGAAGAAGCTCCGGCATATCCACTCGAGCTGGGGCAGCCAGCCGAGCACCGAGAATTACAACACATTACGAACCCCCGCCGAACGCGACGCCTGCCCAGCAAGGCTTCGGCGCCAAGAGGGCGTGGATGTACCTGATCACGTCCCGATGGCGTCGCCGATGCCAACGGCAACACCGTGCACTGGCTGTGGGGCGCGATCGAGGCGGCCAAGTCCGGCATGATCGTCCAGTTCAGCGCCGGCAACGGCGGCTACAACAACACCACGCCTCGGGGCTCCGCGACCTACTACATGCCCGAGCTCGAGGGACGCTGGTACACGATCTCCGGGCTCACCACGGTCGGCCAGACGTTCAACGCCGACGGATCGGTCCTCGTGCCCGGCACCGAACAATTTCAACCGGTGCGGAATTGCCAAATGGGCGTGCGTGACGGCGCCGGGCAACAGCATCAACAGCACGGTCGTGCAGGTCGTAGGCGGCGTGCCCACGGCGAACTACGGCAGCGCGTCCGGAACGTCGATGTCGGGTCCGCATGCCGCCGCGACGTCTCGCGTTGTTCATGCAGCGCTTCCCCTACATGAACAACGAGCAAGTGCTCTATACGATGGAGACGACGGCGCGGCAGAACGCAACGCTGAGCGATCCCGCCAACACCAGCAACGCGATCCCCAATCCCACCTTGGGTCAGATGGTGCAGATCCCGGACATTCGCAACGGCTGGGGCACACCCAACCTGAGGGATGGCTTCAGGGGTCCCGCCCAGTTCCTGGGCAGATTCGCGGTCGATACCCAGGGCTTCAACGACGTCTGGTCGAACGACATCTCCAATGTCGCGATGGACTTCCGCAAGACGGAAGACGACGCGGAGGCGGCAACCTGGGCGGCAACGGTGGCCGCCAGGGGCTGGCAAAACGGTCTGCCTGCCGGGCGCCAACGCCGATGACACCGCCGATTTCACGATCGGCACGTCGCGCGCGAATGCCCGTGCCACGCGCAACTACGTCGGCAGCCTGACAAAATTGGGGGCCGGCACGCTTGTTCCTCGGCGGCAATATCAACGTGCGAGGCGGGCCTCGAACCGACGGTCGCGCGGCGGCAAGCTGTCGATCATGGGCACGCACACGCCGGGCGTCGCGGTGTCCGGCGGTACGCTGGGCGGCAAGGGCACGATCCTGGGTTCGGTCAGCGTACTGAGCGGAACGCTGTCCCCGGGGCTTGGGCCCGATGACGTGGCGAGCATTCAGGGCTTCACGCTCACCCCGGGCAACGTGCTGAACACCGCGGCGGTCAAGATGGGCCCGTCGGCGTCCTACGCTAGCCGCTATCCGAGGCAACACCGACTACGCGCAGCTCAACGCCAGCGGGCAGGTCGCCGTGGGCGGGAACACTGCTGCTGAGCTCTGGCGGAGCCGTCACCCCGGGCACCGTGCTGACCATCATCCACAGCTCGGTCGGGTGTCTTCGGCAACCTTCAAGAACCTGCCCGAGGGTTCCACGTTCTCCGTCAGTGGTCAGACCTTCCGGATTTCGTATGCCGGAAGCAACGTGACGCTGACCGCGGACGTAGACCGCACTCAGCCCTGATGCAAACGGCGGCCTCGGCCGCCGTTTGCTTGTCGGCAATGGGAGCATCGCTCATCGAGACGCATCGCGCCGCGTCCGGGACCGCGAAATCTCCGAAAGCGCGGTGAACCCGCTCGCCGGGTATATTGTCTTATCTCCCAGCGTTCGGCCCATGGTCCGACGAGGGCAGGACTTGAAATCGAGGAAACTGATGCGCCGATGCAATAGACCCGCTCTCACCCTGCTGTTGGCGTTCTTCGCGACCGCCGCACTCGCGCAAGAACCGACGGGCCTGCTCAAGAGGGTCAAGGAACACCGGTACCCTGAACGTCGGCTACGCCGAAGCGCCGCTGCCATTCTCGTATCTCGACAGAAACCGGCAGCCCATCGGTTACTCGATCGACGTCTGCAAGAAGGTCATCGATGCCGTCAAGGCCGAGCTCAAGAAGCCCGACCTCAAAGTCGAAATGCGATCGATCAAGGTTGACGACGCCGCCTCGTACGTCGTCGAGCGGCGTGATCGATATTCATTGCGGGCCCATCCTCAACACCTGGCAAAACAAGAGCCGCGTCGACTTCGGCTTGACGTATTTCGTGCGGCGGTACCGATTCGCATCGCACGAGTCGGCCCACATGAACGAAGTGAACGACATGCAATACAGGACCTTCGTGACGACCAACGGCGCGGCGATGAATGCTCTGCAGACGCTCAACGCGTGCGCGCAATTTCGGACTGAACATCACTCCCGCGAGGAGCAACGAAGAAGCGTTTCGCGTCTTCCGCGAAAACGGCGCCCAGGCGGTCTTCCTCGACGAAATTTCGCTGGCGCAGGGCGTGGCCAAATCGCCGCTCACGGATCCGAGCCTCGTGATGATGTCGGATGCCGCCCTCGGCGCCGAGCCCTTCAGCCTGGTCTTCGTGAAGGGGGACGCGCCGTTCAAGAACCTCGTTCTCGATACGATGCGGCAGCTCTATACGAGCGGAAGCATCCGCCCCATCTACCACAAATGGTTCATCAGCGAGATCCCTCCCGAGGGAATCAGCCTGAACCTGCCGGTGAGCGAGCCGCTCGACAGGGTCTTCCAGAATCCGACGGACTCACCGGATCCCGGCGCTCTACCAGTAGCCGCCCGGCGACTGCGCGCGTCAGCGCGGCGTGCGCATCGGGCGCGAGGATCGTAAAGCGACTCCGCGCGCTGAAACAGGATCCAGCTGGTGGCGATGTACTTGTCACCGCCCTTGGGCATGTTGCCGCGATGCGTGTGGGTGAAAGCGGTAGGCGCGATCAGCAGCGATCCGGTCTTGGGCGTGATCTTGCGGCCCTGGTAGAGAAACTCCGTTTCGCCGGCCTCGAAAGCGTCGTTGAGGTAGATCGTCCACAGCACGACGCGATGCAAGGACTCGCCGTAATCGAGCTTGGGGTTGGGGTACAGCTCGCAATGCCAATACGGGTAGCCTCCCTGGTCGGCCAGATATTTTTGCAGATTGATGCTGCCGGGGCGGAACAACTGGAGAATCGCGGTGTTCAGCACGGCGTCGTCCAGCGCTGCCACGCGCTGCGCATCGAGGGTTTCGAGCGCGCCCGTGACCGGGTCCGGAACCTGCAAGCGCATCGGCCCGAGCATCGCGTGGGCAAAGCGGCGCAGGTAGCGTCGCAAGCCCACCAGCACCGCGTCGTTCAGCAGTTGCCTGGCGTCGGCCCACAGCGGATCGGAATCGAGCGGGATGTCCCAGCTGTCTTTCACGGAGACGTCGACGCCGCTGCCGGTCACGCCTCGCTGCGCACGGCCGCTGGCCTCGAAACGCTGGATCAGTGCGCGGCACGCGCTGGCGTCGAGCACGTCGTCGTAGACCTCGATGAAATCGGGATGGACCATGGAAGGATCGAGCGATGCAACGTCATGCCAAGTGATCATCTTGCCATGAAAGCCGGCGCTCGTCGCAGGCGCCACTTCGTGCCCGGGCGTCTCGTGGCAGGCGCAAGCGAGCGTGACGTTACAATGCGGCATGTTCGGCGTGACATTTCTTGGCCATCAGGGTTGGATCGTCCGGTCCGGGGACGCCTGCGTGCTCGTGGATCCGCTCCTTTGCGAGAAGTTCGGCGCGATCCACGCGCTCGAATACAGCGTCCATCCGCCCCGGGTCCTCCGGCCCGAGGCGTTTCCCGCCATCGACGCCGTCATCCTGAGCCACGAGCACGACGATCACTTCGATATCCCGTCGCTGGCGCAGCCTCGACCGCCGGATCCCGATCTATATGTCCGCGCATTCCTCGATTGCCGCGTTCGGGATCCTGCGCGAAATGGGCTTCGTCGCGCGCCCGCTCGTCCCGGGTGTTCCGCTCGAGTTCGGCGATCTCGAGGTCATCCGTTCAGCGGCGACCATGTCAGCGTCAACTGCGCCGACGAGTGGGATGCCCTGCCGTTGCTGATACGCGACAAGGGCGGCGCGGGGAGTTTTTCACCATGGTCGACGTCATGCTGCTTCCCGCGCATGTCGAGTGGGCGAAGGCCTATGTATCCCGGCCCGGTCTCGTGACCTGGAGCAACAATGCGCTCGACTGGAGCCACATGGGCGAGGAGCCCGCGCGCGACGTGGGCACCGAGCAGTGCCTGCGGAGCATGGCCGCCGGGCACCAGCTCATCTCGACAGCGTGGGGAAAACCCAGCGCCATGCTGATTTGCGCGGGCGGGTTCGCGTTCCACGGCGAGCAGGCCTGGTTCAACCAGCGCGTGTTCTGGGTCGACACCGAGGCCGTCTGCCGGCACCTTTCGGCCGTACGCAGGACGAGCGATTCTTCTCGGCGCTGCCTGGCCAGACGTTCTGGATGGAAGGAAATCGCCTCGTCAAGGTGGAGGAGAGCACGCCATTCCTCGGCGTTGCTCCGCGTTCCCAGTGGCCCGCGCGTGGCCGGATTCCCCGCGCCGACACTCCCGATTACGAGCCGGCGACCGGTCGTCGCGACCTCGCCGACGGAGAGGCCGAGCAGCTTCGTGAGCGGATGGACCAACTCGCGGGCGCCTTGGTGGGCGGCATCCTTTTCCGGAGCCTGCATTCGATGCTGGCGGTCGAAGCGCGGGGTCGCAAGCCCACGTTCGCTCTCGTGCTGCGTCATGGATCGCACGGTGCCACGCAGGTGTTCGAATACGACGCCTCCGCCTGCGCCTTCGTTCCCGGCGTGGCGGTCGACCCGTGGAAGGTCTACCTCGCAGGCTGGGAGTGCTGGGCGACCGATCTGCTCGCGGTGTTGAACGCCGAGATCGGACCCATCGCCTTGATGTTCGGGCGCGCACGGCTCTGGAACGCGCTTCCGCAGCGCTTCCGCTTCGATCTGCTCGAAGGGTTCACCCGGGTGAGCCACCCGCTCACTCGCCCCGCCGAATACTTGCGGAACTACGAGCGGCTGTGGGAGAAGAGCAGGGGCGTGACTCCGACGTTCGCGGCGAGGCTCGGCCAACAAGCGGCGGCCGTCGCCAGCACGACGACCGCCAGCCCATGGGCTGATCCGTGGTCCGCGGCACGCAGGATCTGGCGATGGCGACGATGACGATCGACGAGACGATGGAGCTGGCGCTGCAGCACTACGCGGGCGGCCGATTGCAGGAGACCGAGGGCCTGTGCCGCGAGATTCTGCACGCAGAGCCGCGCCACGGCGCCGCCTTGCACCTCCTCGGCGTGCTCGCCGCTTCAGACCGGTCACCATGACGCGGCGATCGACCTGATGCGCCGGGCGATCGCCGCCAATCCGCACGTGGCCGAGTATTACAGCAATCTGAGCGTTGCCCTCACGGCCCGGGGCCGGCCTCGACGAAGCCCGGTCCGCCTGCCGCCAGGCGCTGGCGCTCAATCCGAATCTCGCCGAGGCGCATTACAACCACGGCAACGCGCTGCGCGACGCGCGCGCTGCTTGGCGACGCTGCGGCGGCCTATCGCCAGGCCTTGGCGATCCGCTTCGATTATCCGGAGGCGCACAACAACCTGGCTACGCGTCCTGAAGGACATGGGCCAACTCGATCAGGCGATCGCCGGCTATCGTCAGGCCGTCATCCTCAAACCCGATTATGCTCACGCGCGCAGCAATCTCGCCAACGCGTTGAAGGATGTCGGTCTGCAGGACGACGCGGTCGCGACGCATCGGCAAGCGCGTGGACCTTGCCCCCGGGCGCCCGGAAATCCACAGCAATCTGCTCTTGAGCCTCCACTACCCAGTGGACGCCGATGCCGCGCTGATCAACCAGGAATCCCTCCGCTGGAACGAGCGGCACGCAGAACCGCTCCGAGCGTCCATTCCCGCCCACGACAACGATCGCAATCCCGAACGAGCGCTGCGCATCGGCTTCGTTTCCGCGGACTTGCGCATGCATTCGGTGGCCTTCTTCCTGGTGCCGTTGCTCGAAGCTCGCGACAAGAGGGCCTTCCACGTCGTTTGCTATGCCGCGGACGCACGATCCGATGGCGTAACGGAGCGGCTGCGCGCGGCCAGCGACGAGTGGCGCAGCCTCGTCGGCGTCTCCGATGACGACGCAGCTCGGCGTATCCGGGACGATCGCATCGACATCCTGATCGATCTCGGCGGCCATACGGCGGGCAACCGGCTGCTGCTCTTCGCGCGCAAGCCCGCTCCCGTGCAGATCACTTATCTGGGATTCGTCGGCACGACCGGTCTTTCCGCGATGGATTACCGGCTGACCGATGCCTGCGCCGATCCGCCCGGCGCCGACGACGGCGGATCCGAGCGCCTGATTCGCCTTCCGCGCGGCGCGTGGTGCTTTGCGCCCCTTTCCGGCGCCCCTGCCGTCGCGGAGCTGCCGGCCTTGCGAGCCGGGCACGTCACCTTCGGCAGTTTCAACAATCTGGCCAAGGTCACGCCGTACACCGATGCAGTTGTGGGCCCGCATCCTGCAGCAAGTCCCCGCCTCGAGGCTGCTGGTCAAAAGCGCCGTCTTTCGCGTCGGCGGAGGCCAGACGGCGTTTCCAGGAGTACTTCACCGATCGCGGAATCGACCTGACGCGCCTGGAGCTCATCAATGACGAACCCTCCCAGCTTCAACATCTGCAGCAGTACGATCGGGTCGACGTAGCTCTGGACACGTTTCCCTATCATGGCGTGACCACGACCTGCGAAGCCCTGTGGATGGGAGTTCCCGTGATAACCCTCGCCGGGCAGCGGCACGCCTCGCGCATCGGCGTGAGCCTCCTGACCCATGCCGGATATCCGGAATTCGTCGCGCAGACTGCCGAGGCCTACGTGCAACGGGCCGCGGAGCTTGCGGCCGACCTTCCTCGTCTGTCGCCTGTTGCGTGCGACCATGCGCGATCGGCTTCGGGATTCGCCGCTGATGGACGCGCCGCAGTTCGCCGCGAGCCTCGAAGCCGCGCTGCACGCTGACGCGTGGCGGCATTGGTGCGTCACGAGTTCGGATCTTGGCTCGAGATAGCGCAGCCGCCAGGGATTGGATCGATCAGTCGCGCATCCATTGGGATCACGGCGACGTCGAGCGCGCATTGCACTGCTGTGACCAGGCGCTGGCGCTCGACCCCTTCAACGTCGACGCGCTGGCCAATGCCGGCACGCTGCTGTGGGTCGGGGGAAATGGCGAAGAAGCGGAGCGCCTTTATCTCAGGGCCCATGAGCTGGACCCAGCCCACGTGGGGGTGATGGTCAATCTGGCCGCGCTGCGCAACGATGCCGCCGATCTCGACGGCGCATTCCATGGCTCGACAGGGCGTCGACGCAGAGTCCCGACAATCCCGACGTGGTATGGCGCAAGAGCCTGCTGGAGCTGGCCATGGGCGATTATGCCAATGGCTGGAAGCATTACGAAGCCGGGCTCAACTCGCAGGCGATGCGCGGCACGGGACCGGGATTCAGGACGGCGCCGTGGAACGGCGAATCGCTGCGACCGGCTCGTGATCTGGCACGAAGCAGGGGTTTGGCGACACGCATGCAGTTCGTGCGTTACGCCAAGCTGTGCAAGGAGCGGGCCGCGCGCGTTTGCGTGCTGTGTCCCAGGGAATTGATCGCTCTCGTCAAGAGTTGTCCCTTCGTGGACGACGCCACCGACGCGCGTGGACGACGGCGGTTTCGATGAGCAGATTTCGATCATGTCGCTGCCCCATCTGTTCGGGACCACGCTCGAAACCGTGCCTGCCCCCATACCGTATCTCTTTGCGGACGACGCTCTGGCGGCCAAGTGGGCCTCGCGGATCCATGGGGACAAGCTCAAGGTTGGCCTGGTCTGGGCGGCCAACTTCAGAAAGAGCCAACCGAGGTTCCGCGGCATCGACCAACGCCGAAGCGTGTCGCTGCAGTCGATGCGGCCGATACTGCAGCTGCCGAAGGTCGATTTCTACAGTCTGCAGAAAGGGGGAGCCGGCCCGGGAAGCCAAGGGCAGCAACGTCCACGATTTCATGGACGAGATCGCGGATTTTGCCGAGACCGCGGCCTTGATAAAGAATCTCGATCTGCGTGATTTCCGTCGATACCTCGGTGGTGCATCTCGCCGGCGCGCTCGGGCACGCAGGTGTGGGTGCTCTCGCGCTTCGATGCTTGCTGGCGTTGGCTGCGCAACCGTCCGGAAAGCCCCTGGTACCCCGCGGCGAGAGTATTCGGTCAGCCGGCGCCGGGAGACTGGACGAGCGTCATCGCCAAGGTCGCGACACGAGCTCGAGCGGGTGAGCGCCATAAGGGACGTCCTTCTCAACTGGCGTCTGGGCCATACGTTCGGCTGGGGCATCGCTGGGCCTCAACGTCTTCTGCCACTGGGCGAACGACCCGGAGATCCGCCCTGTGATGGGACAGCCGATCGCCCGCGAGGACCTCGGCGTCGTGGGATCCTCTGCGGATGGGCGCGCATCTATCGGTGCCGATCGAGCGCTCGAACCGCTTTCGTCGCCGAGCATGCGGGCTGGACGCCGGATGCGCCCGCGACTGCTGCAGGCGACGGTGATCGACGCGCTCGGGCAACGACTTCCGGCCGTCGAACTGCTTCGGCGAGCAGTCAACATCGGCGCGCTGCATGTTCGAGAACGCCGAGCTGTCCTGCGGCCCGCGCGGCGCTGGCAGGGCTACGATGCGTTGCTGGTCGCCATCATCGGTGGAACGCGCAGCTGCTCGAGCAGCGCGACCGGCCGCGCGGCCAAAGTGATCTCCGAAGGCGTCGACCCGTCGCTGTTCTCGCTCCGGGCCGAAGTCGGGCCTGTTGAATCCGCAGACAAGTTCTACGTCTTTACTCGGGCGGCAAGAGTGGAATTCAGGAAGGCGCAGGATCTCGTCGCTGCTCGCCTTCCGGCGCTTCCACGACACGCGACAGCCCAGCGTGCTCGTGACGGCGTGGCATTCGCCGTGGCCCCAGGCTTGTCGGTCGGGTTCAAGGGCAAGCTACCGGCCGCCCGTCGAGCTCGACGCGCCACCGGCATGCTCGATATCCGCGAGATGGGTCGCTGCCAGAACGGTCTCGATCCAGCAGTCGGTGATCGACCTCGGCTTCGTGCCCAACGCGGTGATGCCGGCTGATCCTGCGGGAAATGGACGTCGCGCTGCAGCCGTCGCGCGCGGAAGCGTGCACGAACCTGCCGGTCAAGGAGGCGATGGCTTGCGGAGTTCCGGTCATCGCGGCGCGCGAACACGGGGATGAAAGACCTGCTGAACGGACGACAACTGTATCGCGCTGCGAGAAACAGATCGCAGGTCGATGATCGAAAGCCGCGGCTCGACGCGATGGCTGGGGCGAGAGCGACGTGGACGAAATTGTCGCCGCGCTGGAATTTGCGTACGAGCACAGCGTGAGCAGGCGCGGCAGATCGGAATCCGTTCGCGCGGCGTGGCTGATCGAGCACGGGAGGACGTGGCAGTCCCACGCGAACGAGCTCAAGGGATGGATACTCTGATCCAGTGAATCATCAGCAGGGATATACGCGCCTGACCTGTTGCTGTTGCTCTATACGGACCGCTCGGACCCCGTCGCGTGCGCCATTCTCGACAATCCCGGGCGCTTCGAGCGCGAGGTCATCGCAATCTCGCTGCACCAACTCTTGCGCGAAGTCGCGGTCGGCGCGACGTGGAAGTGGGCCGGCCGGGCGATAGACCCGTCCCGCACGGCGGTCGTGAATCGACTCACGTCGCTCGAGGCGGCCGACGTGGCGGGCCAACCGTGTTCCTCCTTCCAGAGGACCCAGACTTGGATCTGGCTCTCCGGCGAGCTCCAGCGCTTCGCCTACGCATCGTCGCTGCCGACGGCGAGCTCCGTGCTGGGCGGATATGGCTCGCTGCTCGATCCAGTGGCTGGACGTGCCTCCGCTCGTCGGCCGGACTTCGCGTCCCCGCCCATCGGACGCCGGTGGAACAACGCCATGCCGAACGGTGATGCGCTCACATCGTCGATCCGATGGCAGCTCTTACAGCCTGGGGCGCCCGATGTCCGCCGCAACGGCAACGAATGCGGGCGCAGGGCTCGCCTATGTTCGCCCGGCCGGAATGCTGATGCACGTCGCGCAAGTGGGAAGCACCTATTTTCTCGCCAATGTGCCGCCCGGCGTGGCGGACGGCCCAGCAGGACTACATCACGTCATTCGCGAATTCGATGGCGCGCTTGTCCGCGTCGCGAATTCTGGAGCATGCATTCTTCGTTGGAAATGAGCTTCCCGTCTTTACGCTACGTCTCCGGTACCCTTTGCTCACCGGAGCGTTCGCGTCCTATCCGGATCTGGTCATTCGAGGGTTGTGTGATGACGTCAAACGACGTAGCCGCCGGACTGCTTGACCAGCTGAATTACCTGGGCGGGGGAGGGCCGCGCGGCATCCTGCCGGCGGGATTCGCGTTCGACCTGGATTTCGGATTCTGCGCGGCGTGGCCGGATTTGCCGTACGACACGGCATCGCCGGTGTCGCACTACGGCCTGGAGGCGCGGCCGGAGATCCTGCGAATCCTCGAGGCAGCGGCGAGCCTGTGTCCGGCGCCGAGGCGCCCAAGGCGTGGATCTTCGTCAATCGAGAGCTCGAGAGTGCCATGATCCGCCGCGTCGAGCGCCGTCGACGGCGCATCGTCGTCGTCGAACTCGGCAACTCGTGGGGACGTGCCTGCTGACGAATCTTCATCTGTCCCGCGACCCGGTCTTGATATGCGTCGAGGCGCTGGTGCATGAAGCCATCCATCAGCACCTGTATCGAATCGAGCTCGCAAATGGGCCTTTCTGCGACCTCGACGATGCCGGAAGATACCGTTCCCCGTGGTCGGGCAACAGAATTCCGCTGCATTCGCTGATCCATGCCTCGCTGGTCTGGTTTGGCGTGTTGAGTCTGTGGTGTCAGCTGGCGAGGAGCTGCACGAACGAGGACGAGGCATTGTCGGTTCGGGGCAGGGTGGCTCCAACCCTGTTCGGCTTTGCGTTCATCCGACAGATCGTCGACAGCCCCACTTTTCCTCGAGCCAGCGTCGCACCGCAAATCGTCGAGCTGATCGGCCATATCGCCAAGATCGCGACGGCCGCTCAACCGCCCGTCCGATGGGCAAGGTCGGCTATTGGGAGACTTCCTGCAGGTGAGCGAGAAGGGCGAATGGGTCGAGCCGCCTCGTTTCGGGTCTGGAGCGCGTCGAGCGCGGCTGGCACGCGTGATCCACGGGGTCGAGCCTCGCGACCATCAGTGCCGAGGCATGGAGAATTCGTTCGCAACCGTCGGCCCAATTGACAGTTCGGGTTCCGCCGTTTCGACGGCGATCGCTAACTGATTGAAAAATAGCGGATAGGCTAGCACGGGCATGGTTCATGCTTTCTGGCTGTTGGATGAAAACGTTTTCATAACCGCGGACGGCTGGCGCCGGCGCTATGGGCTTCGCGGCCGGGCATCAAATCCCCGAAGGAGGTTCACCATGAAAAGCGCAGCGAGGACCTGGAGTAGCTGTTGTGTTTGCTCTGATACTGGGCACTCTGCCGGCGACATCGGCACTGGCGCAGTGCCGATCTTCAGCGTGGCATCACCCAGCCTGTTCCTGGGAGAGCTGATCCGGGTGGACGTCACCCGCGTCGGGCATCGGTCGATCTCTATGATTACCAATTCGACCTCAACTTCGACCCGACGAGGCTTCAGTTCGTCGGCGGTGGGTTTGAAGGGCCGTTCCTGGCGAGCGCCGGTTCTACATTTTTCTTTGGGGAATCCCGGCAGCGGGGATCGGTGCAGTTCGTGTTTGACACGCTCCTTGGTCCCGGGACCGGGCGCCCTGGCAACGGAGTGCTGGCTTTCTTCGACTTCAGGGCGCTGGCCAAGGGGCCCACGACGCTTTCGCTCGCCAACGTCCTGGCTCAGGACACGCCCGGCAACCTCATCAATGCTGCGCTGGTACCCGCGCAAATAACCGTTCCCGAACCCGGCACGCTCGCCTTGCTTGCGTTGGCCCTTGCCGGGTGCGTGATGTCGGCTCGAAGGAAGAGCCTGCGACGCCGACAGTTGGCCCGTCAATCCGCCCGCGCGCGGACGTCCCGTGGGCCCCTGGATTCCGGCCCAGATCAGAGTCCCGGGCGTGGTTCGGGGTCCCGGGGTGCTGAACCCGAACCGGCTCGCGCGCGGTAATCGAGCGCGGCGCGGCGGCGCTCCATCGCGCATCGAGGAATCGCGTCGGTCGCCGTCCCGATGGTGCCTGGGAGCGCGTCCGACACCCGCGGCCCGCGGGCTGTCGACCCATGCCGGCATATACGAGAGAAACGATTGACAAACTATTGCGGAAAAGCTTTCAATGCCCGTCAAAATGAAAACGTTTTCATAACTCGAGGCGGCGCTGATGGGAGGATCCCGACATGATCGATCGTTACCGTGTCACCAAACAACCGTCGCTCAGCATGCTCACTGCCGCGGCGATCGTCCTGCTCGGCATGCTGTCGCCCGGCGTGGGGCGCCGATCCGACGACAATAAGTCCAATACCTCCGGTAAGGACGGCTTCAATACGGTGAAGTGGGGATTCTCGCTCTCTTCCGGGCGAGTAGCGGCGTGCAGACCACCATTGGTGTGCCGAGTCAAATCGAGATGCAAGGGTTTGGCGCCTATTCCTACAACGCCAACTACGCGAATACGGGCACTGCGCAGTACACCCACAGCTTCAACGTCTCTCCCGACTGGGCCGGGAGGCGGATCTTTACATCGTGTCTGAAGGGTCCGGAAGGGATACGACGGTATTCATCAATGGTCAGCAAGTGGGACCGACGCACCAGGGAAGCTTCTATCGCTTCACCTACGAGATTACGCCGTTCGTCAATGTCGGCGCCTCCAATACCCTCGGCGTGACCCTCCTCCCGAACGATCCGGTGCTCACCGGCGAATGGGGCGATTGGCTGGAGCTATTGGGGTATCTCCCGGCCCGTATACCTGCAGGCATTCCTTCCAGTTTATCGAGCGCGTGGCGGTGAATGCCCGGGCCGACGGTAACTTCGCGATGGATACCTACCTCAACGGTGTAACCACCGCCACCAGCATCGAGGCAAATACAGAAGCTGGATGGCACGCCGGTGGGCGCGGCTTTTCGCCGCCCGCCGCCAGGCGATGCGCTGAAGACGTTGACGACGGCTATTCAAAATCCCGCGCTCTTGAACTCCGAGACACCCAACCTGTATCAGGTTGCCGTGACGTTGATGAATGGCGCTACGCCGATCCACACGACAACGCAGAAATTTGGTTCCGCACCGTCGAAGTCCGGGCCAACGACGGTCTGTACATAAACGGCACCAAGATCAGGATGAGGCTTCGACCGGCACGTGTTTTGCCGACCACTGGACGGTCGGTCGACCAGGATGTCGAAGCCGTCGATCTGGAAGCGTTCAAATACATGAACGCCAATGCGGTCCGCTCATCGCATTACCCCCGGATCAAAGCTGGCTGACCTGGGCCGATGCGCAAGGCATTTATGTCATGGACGAGTTGCACGGCTGGCAGAAAGCCACGCTGACGACCAGCGTCGGAACGGTGCTCGTCAAGGAGATGGCACGCGCGACGTCAATCATCCGTCGATCCTGTTCTGGGACAACGCAAACGAGGGAGGATGGAACACCGCGCTCGACGGACAGTTCGGATCTTTGGGATCCGCAGAACAGAACCGTGCTGCATCCAAGAGGGCTATTGAACAACGTCAATCTGATGCACTATCCGTCGTACACCGTTGCCAACACGCCGGGGACGGCGCTGCATCTCTATGACGAGATGGACCATGCGATTGGTGACGGCGGGCGGCGGCGCTTCGCTGAACGATTTCTGGAATGCGATGGTCAACAGAGCCGGCACCATCGGAGGAATGGTGTGGCGCTGGTGGACGAGCAGGTTCTGCGAACCGATCCACCTGCCCATCCTCGATGGCGGAGTCACCACCAGCAGCAGCAACGACGACGGCATAACCAGCCGTACCGCGAACGGGAAGGAAGCGTCAATACCATTCGCGAGGTATGGTCCCCGATCTACATCGAGATGAACGACTACAAGACGTATCCGGCAGGGTTCAACGGCACGCTCGTCGTCATCAATCGCTACGATTTCACCAACACCAATCAGGTCAAGTTCAAGTGGCAGCTGGTGAACATGAATTCGCTGGCGAGCCTCCAGTACGGGCATACGGTGATGAAAACCGGCACGCCGCCCAGTCCCGCCATTCGCCGCGGGCCAGCGGTTCGCTGGATCTACAGCCCCCGCCGATTGGGCCACGCATGACGCGCTCTACGTCACCGCGACCGATCCCAATGGCAAGGATCTTTACACGTGGACGTTCAACAACAAGAGAGTGCCGCCAGCTATGCAGCCGCAACGGTCACGGCGGCAGGTCCCGCTGCTGCGACCGGATCCGTCGACGCCAACGCGATCACGGTCTCGGCGAATGGGGACTGTCGTCCAGTTCAACACGACGACCGGCCAGATCGCCGGCATCAGCGCGAACGGCAAGCCAATTTCCTGGCGGGCGGCGCGCTGACCGCGCTGGATAACGCGGCGACTCCGATCGACAGAGCGACGTCCGTATCTCCGTGAGCATCGCGGGTTCGCAATCTCGCGACAACTGACAGTCGACGTCGCTCACCGCCGCCAGTTATCGCTCAAGAGCATGAAGTGGACGATGCTGCCTTCAGGCTGGTTGCAACTCGACTACGTCTACAGCCCGCCCACGACGACGGCCAACTACAAGCTTTACGGGATGCGTTTTCAATATCCCGAGGCGAACATCTTCGGAGCATGCGGTTCCTCGCACACGGTCCGAACCGCGTATGGAAGAACCGACAGGGCACCGGATACGATGTCTTCGCCAAGGCCTACAACACCACGGAGCGCGGGCTGCTCAAAGTCAACGACGTCAACGGTTACACGGCGAGTCCGAGCGAGTTCCGGCGTCATTATTCGAACTCCGTTGTGGGCCGACGTCAGCACGAGCGAAGGCGCGATCTGGATCGTTTCTCGCAACGACAACACTTTCCTGCAGATGGCCCCGAAGCCGTCCAATTTTCAGACGGCAGGCACGCTGGTCGACCCGGGTTTTGCGAGTGGCACCTTCTCATTTCTCGACGCCATTCCCCGATTGCGGACAAGTTTCAATCGCCGCCGAATCTGGGTCCCGAAAGCAACTGGAATATGCCTGCCGGGGCGACCTTCAACAAGACCGTGTATTTCAAGTTCGATCCGGACGAGGCGCCTGGCGTAATTCCGGCCCCGTTCGTATTCGCAGGGGCTGACTCAACGGCTGTTCAGGGAATCCCATTTGCGAGCGCCGGCAGCTTTACCGATGAGGGTGCGACGGGTTCATGGACCGGGATCGTCGACTACGGCGATGGCAGCGGATCGCGGCCGCTGCCGCTTACCGGCAAGACATTCGCTCTGCACCACACCTTACGCCGCCGCCGGCGTATACAACATCGCGGCTCGAATCACCGATTACGCCGGCCACACATCGACGGACACGGGATTCGTAACCGGGTTACCCGGCGAGCGGGATATTCGGCGATGTCAACGGGGATGCGGCCGTCACCTGTCAGGACCTCCGCGGCAACGGCCAGCATGGAAAGCGCACCGGTCAGGTAGGCTTTCCCTGACCGCCGACATCGATCACAACGGCGTGATCGACATCCGCGACATCTCGGCGATCGCGCCCGTTGCCGGCAGGAACGCATTGCTGACAGGTCTCGCCGGAACGATCCCCGAGGCAAACTCCGCACCCAACAACGAGCGCCTGGTGCCTTGTCGCACCAGGCAGATCGTGCTGCAAGAACGGAATCGGCCCCACGAGTCGAGCATCCGTCAAAAGCAGGTCTCAGTAAGGAGGAGTCAAGGAACGTCTCGCTACAAAGGGTTGTTCGCGAGGGTCCTGCTCGCTGCCGGGCTCCTATGCAGCTTTCGGCGCCGTCGCGGCGATTCCCGTGGCTACCGGAAGCGGGTAGGCGCCTCTCCCCACGCCGCAACCGCCTTTCTTCGACATCACGACGTTCGGCGCCGTGTCCGGCGGACCCGCGGTCGCCAATCAGACGGCGATCAACAACGCGATCAACGCGGCTGCTGCCGCGGGCGGCGGAACCGTCGTCGTCCCGGCGGGCGATTTCAAGACGTTCACGCATCCGTCTGAAGAGCAACGTCGGACTGAACCTCGCGACGAAGAATTCGATTCTGCGCGCCGCGGTGACCGGCACCGGGGCCAATCAGGACGGTGGCTTCTACGACGCGCCGGAAGTCAACCTCTTCGTCGGACTGCAGGACCAGGGCCACAGCCACTGGGCGAACAGCCTGATCTACGGGATCAACGTCGACAACGTGATGATCTCCGGCCCCGGCCTGATCGACGGCGGTCAACCTCAACGCCAACGGCATCGTCACCAACGTGCTGTCGGGCAACGACCCGGGCGAAGTGCTCGACGCGAACCGCCGCCGGAACCGCCGCCGGCGCCAACAAGGCGATCGCGCTCAAGAACTCCAGCAACATCGTATTTCGCGATTTCGCGATCAAGAACGGCGGCCACTTCGCGATCATCGGCACCGGCGTCGTCGGTTGGACCGTCGACGGGATCATCGTCGACACCAATCGCGACGCGTTCGACATGGACAGCGTTCAGAATCTCACCGTCCGCAACTCGGTCTTCAATCCCTGACCGATGACGCTCTCGTTCTGAAGTCGTCGTTCGGCCTGGGCAGCAATACGTAACTGAACGAAGTACAAA
>ERZ1370068.2257-contig-1413_pt1 | contig 117959 bp, 195 predicted proteins | sample MGYA00561227_ERZ1370068 | MGnify/ENA primary metagenome ERZ1370068 (study PRJEB38410, sample SAMEA6850437) | metagenome | study: Metagenomic assessment of the ecological functions of the soil: analysis of the soil microbiota associated with the...
GGGACGTCGCCGGCGTCATTACGATGTAACCCTCCGAACATCGTCCGGTGCCTCGCCCGGCTGCGATAGCTGAAGTTGCCAGCCGCGTGGCGAAATGGAGACCTGGCGCCGGATCACCCGTGACGAGGAAAGGAGCGACGGCGTTCGTTGGCCCTCCACCGCGTTCGCGGCGATGCAGACAAACGAAACGACGGCTTTCAGATGGATGACGATACGGCGGCCCGCGCCCGGCGCGATATCAGCTCACGGCGGCGGCGCATGAGCGATGGCACCGGTGCTTCCGGAGAGGTCCACTGGAGTGGCGGGGGCAGTGGCGGCGGCCGCCAGCAGCGAGCCGTGCACGGGCGGCGATGGTCGATGCTCGGAATCACGCGACCAGATCCGTCCTGCAACATCGCCTCGAGGCTTTGGGCGCGAGGAGCAAGGCGTGGCGAAACCGGGATATGATTACCGTAGCCATGGTTCTACGCGATGGATAGCTGGCGCCCATCGTGGGCGCTCCACTGGCACGAATCCATACCAGGGCAATATGGTGCCTATCATGTCTAACAGCCACAGTGCCTCAAAGGACAGCACATGTAGTGTCAAATGGTGAGTCGATCAGTCATAGGAGGTGAGTCTTACACTTGAGCCAGTTCATCTGTCGAGCCTCGGCGGCTGTTTCAAGGGAAAGCAGCCGCCCACCAGAGGCTGCAGGCATGGCACAGTGGCAAAGGATGAAAAACTCTTTTTGGGACCTCCTCGGCATCAGTATGATCCCAGGTCCACCATGACATCCACTTCTGCGAAGACATAGCCAGGATGTGAGCCACAGCACTTCTTACAGTCCACAGTGGCTTCTTTTCCTGTATCTGGCTCAATGGAGTTGCTGGCGTCGGCACCGCCTTAGAATTTCAATATAGCGGCGGTGCAGAGGGTGATTACGAAACCGGAATGCCAGAACTCAGGCCTCAGTCGTCAGCCAGAGGTCCGTAATTGACGCTCTGAAGATCGAGCGCGACCACTCAAGCCGCAAGGTGGACGCGAATTTTCTCGCCTGGCGATTCGAAAGGATGCTGCACAGATGAGAACCGCCGTGCTGCCGCATCGCTCCCACATCGATCGATCGACACGGATCATCCTCGCGCCCGTGACTGCGACTCGTTCAGCTCTGCGAAGCCAGCACCAGCCACGAAGGCGTCAGCAGCGATACCTCAGTTAGCGGCTGGGCTGCTTGCGTCAACTGCAACGCCAGCGAAGCGCAAGTGAAGCTGGTCGATCAGGCGAGTACCGAAGCTGCCTCCACCAGCCGGAGCGCAGCGCGTGTGTGGTGAACTCCAGCTTGCATGCCATTTAACTGGCAGGAGGGTACGGACATAGCGCGGTGAGGCGGTGCCATACCGGCCTCGTTCGCAGAAGGGCGTTCTTTAAGAGTGCTGAAGCGGATAGCTCTCGGGGCGCCACACCGGAATCTCCGCACTCTGGACAAACTCGGTGGCGCGGACACCTATTCAGGAATACCGGACAAACTAGCGCAGAAGATCCAACAGAGCCGAAGAGCAAAGGACCTCCGCCAGCATGAGCGCCATTGGTGGCGGGCTGTTTCATTTCCCACCAGTACGACGACCACCCAGGCGAGGGCGACTTTGTGGTGCTCAAAGGGCACGCCGGTGCCGCCTTCGTTGTGCCGAGCTGGCAGCCAACGATCAGAAGCTGCAAAGTCGCACGGGACCAAGCGCGTGATGAAGTGGATGTGGGTTCATGACTGCAAATTGATGTAATGTCCGATCGACCCCAATTTGGCAGACAGCCCGCACCACACGATTCACTTCACCCGGGCGGCGCGCCGGGACGTTCATCGTCCGGCGGCGAGCGCAGCTCAACAGATTGTAGCCTCAGTCGGCCAGCCCTCCCCAGGATCGGAGCTCCTGGAAAGGCCGAAACCGCTCAAAGGCTACCTGGACCAGCTCATTGGAGCAGGCAGTGTGCATGGGGTCGAGCACCAACGGGGACGTCTGATGCATCAGACCATCCACAGCCACTGCCAGGCCGCCGACCTGGCCCCAGAGAGCAGCCTGGCCAGCTCAGAAGTCCCGGGCCTTTTTCAGTCCACCAGCCCTCACCAACCTCGGGAACTTCCGTTTCCACATTGCTACTACAGTCAGTCCTGTCAATCCAGGTAAGGCCTTGGGAACACTTGAAGACTCAAGGAAACTGCTCCAGGCACCGGGACATAAGACCTCATCTAGCCCAGCTGAAGTCATTTTGCTGCCTCAGTCCTCACGAAACCAAACAGCGCCAACAAGCAAAACCAGTGACGTCTCGCGGCCATCAGCACAAAATCGCTCAAGAACTCATCGGCACGGTAGAGTCGAAAGGGTGAGGTGTTTCCGCGATTTCATTTGGTGCCGAGGACTCAGCCACACCCTTGCGGGCACATGACCCTGAATCATGCGCGTCTGCCAATTCCCGCCACTTCGGCCCGAGCAGGGATTTCATCATACGGGCCCGGGCATTGAAGTCAAGAGGGCCCCATGGCAGATGAGAAGGTAATCTCGAGCCAATCGACCAGGGCCTTCCACGACTACACGATTCTCGGGACGCTACGAGGCGGGGCTCGGTGCTGCGCGGCTTTGGTGAAATCGCGAGAATCGCGGTGTTTCAAGGATTACTACGCCATCGACAATAACAGGCGTGGCTGGTCGGGTGCTGCTGTCGCCTACCGCCGCTGGCTGCGACACAACCACGTCCCGAAGGCGCCAGCTCAAGCTCACCTCCACCGCCGAAATCGGACGGCTGCTGGGAAAGTCGCCGAGCAGGGTTGAGCCTCATCCACTTCGTCTATCGCTGGACAGGAGGCTAAATGGGCTGGGGCTCGCCCGGGGGCAACCACGACAGCACTGGCGATCAATGAGCCGGGACGACGGCCTGGCTTCCCCGGCCGGGCTCGCGATCGCCAGCGCGCGCAATGACCAGCAACGAACGGGCGACCTGGTTCGGCGAGGTCAGTGGCGCACGGCGGCATCTCGAGTCGCTCTCTCCCCCTCGGGGCACGGTTGTAACGCCGGCACTGCGGCCTGGCGGCGTATGCCGCCGGTGTCCGCCAATCGAGAATAAAAATCAGGTCCGGAGCAGAGCGTCATATTCTGGTGACTGGTCCCCGAAACCTTACTCCAGTGCAGGACAGACTTTGGGAAGCAGCGCCTCAGGAAATCCCTCGGTGGAGAGGCCAGGCGCTGAGAGCAAGAGATAATCAGCCCGGTAGCGATGCGCAATAGCGGGGATTTTCGGACGTGGGTTATTGCCCCACCGCCTCCACCAACTTCGTAAAAGAGTCGAACCGCCAGTCAGAGGTCTCGAGGAGATCCGGACTCCGGCGGCGGGCTCGGCTTTGTCCCCATCATCTGGCGACGAAGATCGTTGAACCTGCGCCTGCGCGCGCCGCCAGACACACGTTGCGGGCTGGCGACGCCACGTCCAGCCGCGGGTTGGCGACCCGCCCGCGCCAGCTCCTTCTTCTTGGTGTCGACCGAAATGGCGGGGGCGGCCCGCCGCTCAAAAGGCGCATGTGATTGCTTCCCATCAGGCGACATACGCGCGGATCAAACTCAAAATTAGCTGCGCGCCTTCCAGGTGCCCTTGTTATTTGAGGTCGATCTGCTGTGGTAGAGCGGGATGGCCGGGACCTCCTCGTCCAGCTTGTTGATGCGCTGGTGCACGGGCGAGCAGCTGGCATCATCCGCCTCTGACTGCGCCTCCTCCACCATCCGGTTGAAGTCTCGTTAAGCCTGCCAGTTGACCCAAAGATGTTGAGTTGAAGAGCGGCGCATCAGCGCGGTCACGCCTCAGCGTGATCCATCATCCGGATGCCCCAGCCGATGGCGACCACAGGACGGCCTTGCGTAGATATGCTGTTCAGGTAGAAACCACGGGCTCGTGCGTCGGGCGTCCGTCTTGATCCGACGCGGTGGCTGACTGCGGCGTGCCCTGGTGACATCCTCGCGCACGTACCATGCATACGCGTTCAAGTGATCCTCGATGCCGTTGGAAGCCGGCGTCGGCCGAGCTTCTGCGGTCGCTGCCGGACCCTGCCCGGTGAGCAGGCGACGGGTCATGTAGCCGAAGTGCAGGCTGGTCAGCATGGTCGAACCCGCACCACTTGCCATCCATCACACCTGGTAATCGTCGGCGTCACCGCGTGCAGGCGCACCATCGCGCGCCAAGTCGTGGTGAGAGACGCTTGGCCCAGTATCAGCGCTGGTTGGCGTCATCGGCGTTGTGGTCAGAAGCTCCGGTCGTCCAGGATCGGACGGCGCGATCTTCAAAGGAAGATCTTCCGATTAGCATCTGCGATGGTCCGCAGCCATGGCAGGCGGATAGTCACCGCCACATCAAATCTCGCCAATTCACCACGACGCAGCCACGCCGCGCATCGTCAGGATCGGCTTCAGAACCGGCGATCGCGATCTTCGCCGCGCCGCCCCAGTAGGCCAGGAAGGCCTCATCACGATCTCCTCGCGTCGCTTCGCTTAGCGGACGAACTTAGTGGCCAATTGCCGGTGAAGGATTCAGATCGCCAGCGGTAATCGCCACCGTGCGTGCTCGCCGGCGATGTATCGCCGCCTGACGCAGGCGCGATGTGGCTGAAGGCAACTTCGGTATGGATCTCTCACGATGTGCGGTCGCGTTCACCAGTCGATCATGCGAAGGACGTCGACCGCACACAGCTCTATTGGCCGAGGTTGATGAGCGCTCGATACTGAACTTGTTGCGCCGAGCGGCGTCAGCGTTGAAGTCGCCGGTGTGGAACTTGACGCCTCGGCGCAGCGACTCTCCCAGGTGGTGGGCGTCACCGGCTTCATCTCCGCCGCGAGCGCCCGGCACCGGCGAAGCTCTGATCGCGCTCGAGCAGACTCACGAAGATTTGGCATGGCGCAGTGGACGCCGGCTGCGCCACCGCTAGTTCATCATGTCAGGTGAAGTCGATTCCACGCCCTGCGTGCTGCGCCGGGCCGCGCCGGCTGCCAGCGGGACCGGACGAGGAGAGAGCAGGACGACCGCAGGCCATAAGGATCATGGTGGCTCGCTTCGGAGAGAGGTTCGCGTCGACGCGCCGATCATTGCTGAGCATCGCCATCGATGACGAGGCTCGCTTCGATCATCGCCAGGACGAATCATCAGGCGAGATAAGGCACGTCGCGACTTTGATCTCGCAAGCAGTGCCATTGCTTCAGTGGGATCGCTGCAGTCGGCGCTCCATAGCCTCAGATGAGCGCAGGAACATCTCCGTGTTGCGGGCCCCGGTGCACCAGGTTACGCAAACAACGAAATCCTATCCACGGCATGCCCGGCTCGCCGTCACCGCTAAGCCGAATGCGGATAGCGCCGCCGCTCGCGGCATGACGAGGGCTCCTGACCACCAAGGACTGCCCAGTGCACGGTGAAAGGAGATGTTCACGATCGAGCCATAACCGCCCGCCTGGCGCATGAAGCCGGGATCATGCTTCGTGCGGGAACACGCGGCGTTCTGCCGCCGCCTGGTCCCCTTTCGGCGGCCGTTGCGCTCCTGATCCGGACTCGCCGGGGCGTAAACCGTGGCGGCGATGTTGATCAGACCAGCGTCCAGCAGCCGTGGCGGCCAGTGATCGCGGTCACGGCGCGCTGCCAGTCCGCCTGCTCGTGACGATCACGTACGTGTGGCCTCGCCCCAGCCGCGCGGATGGTGGCATCGACAATGCAGCTCGGTAATGGATCGTCAGCCAGACGACGCGCCTTCCAGGCGAAATGTCTCCGCCTCGCCAACCCCTGTCCCCGAGCCCACCACTGATCGGCGCGACCTTTACGATCAGGTTTTCCTGGCCCGAGATCTGCCAGACCCTCGTTTGCAGGCGATCTCATCCCGGCAAACGGGACGCGGTGCAGCAATTTCCGAAGGCGGTGAGGTAGCCTTCGCCTCACCGTCGTGGTCGCGCGGTCAGCGCCGTGCCGACGCCACCATCCTCGGCAAGCCGGCGGGCGCGATCGTGCAGCCTCTCCGGGACGGGTCACTGGAAGATCTGGTCAGCCGCCGCCAGCTGCCTGGGCGGTGCGGCGCCGCGTTCGCGACTGCCTGGTGCGGCACGTTGTTGGAGGACTTCGAGACGCAATGCGAGGCGACCGGTACGAAGAATTGACCCGCCACCCACCGGGGTCAGCCGGCGTCATCCACGTCGTCTTCATGCGGTCCCGCCTCCTCGATCGCTGGCGCGGATACTCCAGGAACCTCGACCAGGGCCGTGGCGGGAGTGCCACGCGCGCGATGCGAGGTCGATGAGCCCGCGGCGACCGCGGCGTCGATGACGATCGGACGCCGTCGCCGCGCCGAACACGAGCACGCTCGTGAGGCGGAAAATGGCGCGAAGCTGTTGGCCAGGGCGAAACGTCCGGGGCGCGGTCAGGAAGTTCGCCCGTCGTGCGATCGTCCGCACCAGCCCAGGCCGGCGAGCGGCAAAAAATGCGGCATCCGAGCGAATTGCGGACACCGATCGACGCGGCGTTGACTGGCGCACCCGCGGGGAAGCCTGCGAGCTTCCGATGTCAGTGGTGGTGCCGCCATCGTGGCGGCACCCTCATCTTTTCGAAACGCGGCACCGCACATCAGGAGTTCGTCAGCCCGACGGCTGTAGACGGGGTGCTCCTCCGCCACCTCCGCCAGCATCGCAATTGCCGTCGTTCTGGGTGGGATGGCGGGCCGTGATCCCGCCTGCGCCAGGGCCAGGCTGAAACAGGTCGTCGTCCGGGCCAGCTCGATGAGGCGGGCGTTGAGCAGGGCCGCGTTCTCGCGCTCGAGCGAGGCAATGCGGCCGAGCCGGTGGAGGTGACCACCTTGTCCGGGGACGTGCTGCGCAGAATCGACGCCTCTTCTTCGCAGGAGGCGTTCAGCGGCGAGAGACGCGGCGATCGCGACCGAGCGATCCCGCGGCATCGCGGATCGCCGGGCGCCCATCCACTGACGTATCAGGCAGGACAGTGGGCGGCCGTCAACCGTGACCGCCCTCCGGCATCACGACGCCACCTTCCGCGCACCAGACGCGAGGTCTCTCGGCAGTCCCGCAGGGCAGCGAGCGCCGGAGGAACAGGCCGATGCGCGCACCGCGGCGACGCGGCCAGGTCGCCGCTACTACCGGCGTTGATGGCGAAGGTAGTTAGTCCGATCATGGCGGCGTGGGCGTCGCGCCGCGGCGACGCCTGCTCGACGAGCGCGGCGAGGCGCGCGTGATCGCGGTCGTCACGTCCGTCGTGGGCGTCTTCCGCTGCAGCGAAGTTCACGCGTCCCTCCTCCAGGAGCACGGCGTCGGTGTTGGTGCTGCCGCCCGTCGATGCCGATCCGCCAGCCTCCGTGCGGTACCCAGGAGAGTCGTCCTGCGCGAACACCGAGCGAAGCGATGTCGCCAGCCGGCGCGAAGGCCGGCAGCCGTCGAGGCGCTAACGTGGAGGATCAGGGGCTGGGCATGCGCGATGGCGATCACCCGCACGGCCGTACCGCAGCGCGTCTCGGAGTGCCGATCGCGTCGCCGGAGACGATGTCGATACCGGGCCAGAGTCGGGCGTCGCGAACGCCGACAACCATCGAGACACCCACCACTGGGCTGCGTTCTGGAACGCGAGCGAGAAGGTATGGTACGCAGTCGTCAGGGCGCTGGTCGTCACCACGATGCCACGGAAGCGCCTGGTGACGCGCCGGGCGATGTCGTGAATCTTGCCGGCGAAGATTTTTATCGGCGTGTTTCCGAGCACTGCGTCGATCGGATCGCGGTGCACCCGCCGCGCGGCCCTGCATTTCGATCAATCATGGCGCTGGTGATTCGAAGCCGGGGATCGCGCACTGCCACTTCACGCCATCGCCAGGTTGCCACGTGGAGCGTGGAACCGGCCTCACGCCTGCGGCTGATATCCAGCCAGCTCGCGGCGTCTGCCACCACCACCGCGCGTTGTGCGGACATCGACCGGTCCGAAAGCGGGTACATCTTCAGGTCGCCGTGGATGGCGGCTCGTCATCTGCGCCTCAGGGAACGCGCGGCCCAGCGTCAACGTCGACGACCGGCGGTCCCATCCGGGCGGCCGCCATGAAGGTCGATCAGTTGCGCGCCGTCTCGAGCGACATCGGCGCAGAACTTCCGGCCAGTGCGCTCTCCTCATCGTTTGGCGAGCGCCATCGTCGCCCAGGATCGTGAGGCGCTCACCCGGTAGCCAGGGCATATTGGTGACGTGCCGGATCAATGTCCGCCAGCTCTCAGCTTCCACCATCATCGGGCGGCACCGCCTCATTGGGAAGCTGGCGCATGTTCAGCAGGGCAAGGTAGGGGCTGCCGCCGCCTGCCGTTTGGGATCAGGCGCCATTCCAGGTCTCGATCTCGTCAAACCAGGTAGCGGCTCGCATCCGTCCCGTGGTGCTCTCGAACCCCATGAAGCGCGCGTTGCCAGGTTGAGGACCAGCGCGCCGATGGCGAAAGCGGACACCGCGGCCGCAGCCCGGTGGGATCGAAGAATTGCCAGAGAATAGGCGAAGAGCTCAATGGGGAGCAGGATTAAGCTTGGCGCTGATGAGAAAAGCACAGCAGCGTGTATTGTCGAAAGGAGATGGCGGCGAAGATCGCGCCCGCAAACGCCCGGCGATGACTGGGGTGATCTCGAAACGCGCCACCTGGATGGGCACCCAGGCTCTGCGCGGCTTCCTCGAAGCGCCAGATCAGAAATTGCGGCCGACGTCGCGGTACGAACCGTGCAGGATCCATGGAATTAAATGTCACCACGATCGCCTTCAAACGATAAACAAGCGCCACCAGCCACGGCACCTAAATCACTCAACAGCGTCGCGAGAACTGCGGGAGCGCGACGCCAGTGAGGATCTCACGACGAAACAAACTTGAGATGATGGCTGCCGTTCCAGAATCCGCAACCACCGGGCATCCACTGCACCGCCAGGATAAGCGCAAATCCGATGACGATAGATTTCAACCGCCGTCCGAAACGCCAGCTTCGTGCGACAGAGGGGCTGGCGAACTCCGTCGCTGGAAGGTTAGCCGACCGCCCCAGGCAACCCTGCGGGAAAGGTGAAGCCAGTTCGCCCGCGTTATGCAACCAGCACCCGCGACGACCATCGGAGGGCGGCAGAACATAGACCAGGCCTACCGAGACGCAGGATGCGCACGATCGCAGCGCGCGCTCACCCGCAGTGCAGACGGCGATCAGGGCCACCGAGATCAGGAGCAGCACGAAGGCTGGCGGCGCCGAACGGCCAGTCGGGTACAGGCACCTGCTCGTACACGACCATCGGCAGGACGTGCCTTGAACCCGCCCACGAGGATCGGCACCGAACAAATGATGGCCACGGCAAGAACGCAATGCAGTCACAAACGCGCTTCGCCTTATCTTTTTTACCTGTGCGCGACGGCGGTCCGGTCTTCCACTTTTCGACTTCATTACCACCACGCCAAGAGGGTTCTTCAGCGTCCGGATAGAGCAACCAAAATTCGCGCAGTCCTCTTCGCGATGATCCGCGTGGTTAATGTAATATGTTCCCAAATATTAGTCAAGTACTTCAGGAACATACTATAAATGATTAATATATATAGGTTATCTGGCATAAATACAAATCTGTTGCGCGAGGCAAGATCGACTGGGAGAGAGGTAGTAAGACGGTCTGATGCGGGGCTGGATTCTATGAAAGAACGGATACACGCAGCCAACCCACCTCAATTTTTAACGATGCAATGAAAGCGGATTTATATCTTCGAAATGGAGCAGCATTGTTCAACTGACGATACCGGCGGTTAGTTCTCACCGCCCAAACCGGAGTAAATTCCAGCCTCAGACAGCCTTACATCTCGACTGTCTGCTGCGGCTTTGAACCATCGACGCGTGCAAAATCACCGGATTACTACTTCCCCTATCTACGCCGTCTGGCTTCCGCGCAGTTCGGTCAGCCGAGTTAACGCCAGTAAACCTCTCGCCGGTGGCCGAGTCAGCGAATAGCCGAGGTGAGCCGGGCTTTGGCGATCTGACTTCATGGATGATCGTGCTTGTATTGATTGTTAAGAGCCGGTTAAGGGTCTGAGATAACAATCACTACGAAATCCTTGTTTGTGCAGCGAGATTTGATTTCTGCGTTACTGCAACTCCCTAAACAATTTTGGACCGACCTCTCGATCCTTAAAAATCCGCATTCTGTGAAGGAAGCTGGCGCCCTTTTCAAAATCGCGGAGGACCTGGGGGGCGATTGTCACGACTTATTGATGATGTTGGTTCAGTGTGCGCATGTTCCTGTACGGTGCTAACCAGGGCGCGCCAACGGTAAAAGCGCTGATGCAATGAACTTGTTGTGAGATTCTGTAGGGTGATGATGATGGTCAATCGCATTCCACCGCTGGATCTCCGCCTGTAAAAAGGCTCGTGCCGGGAGGTGACTATGGAATTCGACGGGACAGCTGACACGACAGCAATAGCGACTCCGCGCCCGGCCGGGGACTCCGGCCACCCGGCACTAGACCTGGAGCCCCAAAGGGTACCGCGGCAGGCGAAGATGCCGCCAGGCAGGACTCTGGCTATGGCTCTTGGGCATCTTGCTCGCGAACTACTTCTGATGAAGTCTCTTTACTGCTGCGGCGGACGCGCGGTCACAGTGCCCTACTCTTTTCAAAGAGGAGGTCACCAACCGCAACGTCGGGGCGATCCACCAGCAAGGGCGAGACCATCACGGGCCGCTTCAGGCGCGCGTATCTACCCACCGGCGGGCGAAGATTGCCATGGGCGGCAGGCCCAAACGGCGGGGAAAGAGTGCAGCGTCCACAGCAGCCAGAGTCGAAAGCGTGACGGCGCGGCGCGCCCCGACGGTACACCCAAAACGGTGAGCAACTTCACGACTACCTGCCTCTTTCGTAGACCCTGGCTTGGAAGCATTTTTGATCGAAAACAGGGTCGAGATCAGCGCCAAACCGATCGAGGAAGGCGGCAGCCTCGTGGCGACGCTCCTGTTCGGGTTTGGCCCGGCCCTCCTCTTCATCGGCTTTTACGTCTGGATGTTTCGGCGGGCGGCAGCAGGGCGGCGGCATGGAGGGGCGGGCTCATGGGCATCGGCCGGAGCAGGGCGCGCCGCTACGACCAGGAGAAGGATACGAGGGTCACCTTCGACGATGTCGCCGGCATCGACGAAGCCGAGAATGAGCTGGTCGAGATCGTGGATTTCCTGCGGGATCCCCAAAATACACCCGCCTGGGCGGGACCGCGCCGAAAGGCGCGTGCTGCTGATCGGCGCGCCGGGGACCGGGAAGACCCTGCTGGCGAAGGCGGTGGCGGGAGAAGCGGGGTGCCGTTCTTCTCGATGAGCGGCGCGGAATTCGTCGGAGATGATCGTGGGAGTGGGGGCGGCGCGGGTGCGGGACCTCTTCAAGCAGGCGCGCGAGCAGCGCTCGGCGATTGTCTTCATCGACGAGCTGGACGCCATCGGTCGCGCGCGGGGACAGGTGGCGATCGGCGAGCCGAGCGAGCAGGAACAGACCTTGAACCAGATCCTCACCGAAATGGACGGCTTCTCCAGCCGGGAGGGCATCATCGTGTTGGCGGCGACCAACCAGCCGGACGTGCTCGACAAAGCGCTCCTGCGGCCCGGACGCTTCGACCGGCGTGTGGTGGTGAACCTCCCGGACAAGACCGGGCGCGAGGCGATCCTCCAGCGTCCACACCCGCAGTGTGCCGCTCGCGCACCGACGCCAGCTCAGGGAGCTTGCCGCCGCGACGCCGGGGTTCTCGGGGGCCGACCTGCGGAACCTGGTCAATGAGGCGGCGCTGCTGGCGGCCCGGCGCGGGCAGAACGAGGTCCGTTCACACGGACTTCCTGGACGCGCTGGAGAAGATCGTGCTCGGCCCCGAGCGCCCGCTCCTCTTGAGCCAGCGCCGACAAGGAACGCATCGCCTACCACGAGGGCGGACACGCCATCCTGGGCCTGGTGGTGCCCGGCGCCGATCCGGTGCACCGGGTGACGATCGTGCCGCGCGGGCAGGCCCTCGGCGTGACCTATCAGCGCCCCGACAGCGACCCGCTACAACTATCCGAAGCCTATCTCCGCGCGCAGGATCGTCGGCATGCTCGGCGGCCGCGCGGCCGGAGAGATCGTCTACGGCACGAAGACGACCGGGGCCGAAAGCGATATCGAGCAAGCCACCGGCCTGGCCCGCCGGATGGTCACGCGCTGGGGTATGAGCGATCGGCTCGGTTTGGTGCAGCTCACCCCGGGAGCCCCGACTTGAGCGGTCGGGCGGTTACGCGGGCGAGCGCAGTTCAGCGGAAGACCGCTGAAACGATCGATGCCGAGGTGATCAGGAATCATCGACGGAAACTACGACCAAGCCGGCGTCTACTGAGCGCGCCCACAAGCAACTCGACGCGCTGCCAAAGCTTGGTGGCGCGGGAAACCCTCAACGAGCAGGAGATCGCCGAGGTCGCGGGTCTCCACGCGAGCGCCGAACCCTCTCGATGCCGGGATGTTGCCGGCCAGTGGCGTGCTGAGGCCCGGCCTCCTCTCGTCAGGACTCGATGCGCGAGCATCTTAGCAAGCATGACCCTACCGCTTGAGGCGTTTAAGATCAGTGGTAGCGACGGTGATCCCGCAATGAAGAATAACCAGGCGTTCTCGCACAGCACCTTCCTGTTTGGTTGCAATGATACCGAGCGCCGGTCATCCCCGCAGAAGGCGTCGTCACTTCATGCGCGCGAACGCCTTACCACTTCCATCCTTGTTGCGCTGAGCTACTCTTTTACGCCATCTGAAACTGCGATCGATGGTAATTCTTCCAGTAAACCTTTCGCCAGGCGGCCGATCGCGAATATCCGAATGAGCGGGCTTTGATCGACTTCATGGAGTAAGGCGAAACGTCTCACCTTGTATTTCCACAAGCCGCCAGTTCGCGGAGAAGCGGCTCGCCTGAGAACCGGGTTTGAACTTCCAAAGAGCTGTAGGGCCTGCTTGACGCTGCGTTTCTAGCTCCCGGCGGCAGGTGGCGTAGCGGGTTGTGCCCACATGCGGCGGGATGTCGGGCCGGTAGACGGCACCATTAGCGTTTTCGCTGCTTCCGGGCCTGAAGAGGTTTCATAAGACGGCCTCGAAAGACATGCCTTGCTTACTTTTGCATAAAGCTCTTGCGCCGGCGGATTTGCTTCATCAAATCCGGATCGCTCAAGAACCTCCAGGCTACCTTTTAAACGCTCGTATTCGTCGTAATTAACCAGGACGGCGGCGGGTTTTCCGTTGCGAGTAACGACGATCTCTTCTTCGCGCTCGGCGATCCGGACACGAGTTCCGGCAACCGTGTCTTAACTTCCTGAAGTCAGTGTCTTGGCCATCCGGCTTCTTCCACGGTGAACTTCGGTAGACCAGCGAGACGGTAGCTTCAGCTTGCCCTAGTTCCCGTTCCAACCCGTTCACGCCAGTACGCCACATGCGAGCGAGCGTCGTGGCATCGTCTGTCGTGCGTTGGCGGGCAGCTTACTCAGCACTGGCCTTCATCGCGGGAGGGGCGAAAGCGCATATTAAGCTGTGCCGTATTATCCTGGAAAATCACGCATCCCGCAGAACTTGATCCAGAGTCGCTGTGATCCTCGATGATCTCGCAGAGACACCTCGCTCGGTCGATCAAACACATCAGTGGGATTTCGTCCAGCGGACAATCTCTTCATCCGTTGCGTTACGGCTTGGGCCAGGCGGCGCGCACTGGTTTTGGCTTTTTTCATTTCCGGAAACCTCCGATAAGCGCTTCTTTTGGGCTTCGGTCATGTCCAGTTCATATGAAAAACTCTTAGGCGATTGTCCGGCAAGACTCGATCAAACAATATGCAAATGAGGCTCACTTAGATTTCGACCGAGCAACTCGCAAACATCGTCTATGCCGCGTTGACTACGGATCTCTTCAGATAGTCCCCCCTGCTAAAAGCTCATAGAAGTCCTGGCGGGTATAAGCCGTGCCGGGAAACGCCGAGCCAGCAAAGATGACCTCCATCTCTCGGTATTCTGCAACGGTGCTATACGGTGCCGCAAGTCGCGGCCCCTTCCGGAGGCTAAAGGAGCGGGACGCCTCAGGTTTGCGTAGATGAAGTCGAGCCTGAGTATCGGCTTTATTGAGTATCTCGCTGAACTGATCAACTGCCGCTCATCTGACTTTGATCACGCAATTGCTTTGTGTTCGCAAGATTCTTCTCTTTCGGAGCTCTCCGGCCATAGCGTTCGCCGACGAAGATCCTCGGGTTTTTGTTGGCTGCACTTCTGATCGGCCGCCTCCGGAATGACAAGTCCGGCTAGCGAAAGAGAGTTCTGCACTGCGCCGCTTAGGATGGCTGAATAGATCAGACGAGAACCGGGGTAGTCAGGAAATTCCTCTTCAACGGTCACTAAAGGCAATCCCGAAAGGGATCCCAATGACAAAGCCAATAATGTGAGCGATGTAAGCGATGGCGGGGATCGTAACCCGGTATCCGGCTCTTCTCGGCGACCACGACGACGTTGTAGACAAGAGTAAATAATGGCCACTAATCCCTGGGGCGCGAGAGGAAAACCAGGAGAGCTTGAGCGGGCTCACGAGCATGCATAGGCCGCTAGCGTAGAAAATCGCGGCCGGGCACCCAGCATTCCTGTCCCATGAGGCGGCAGAAGGAGGCTAAGAATGGAAGCTCAGTGTTCCGCCCGTGAAGAAGAGCGCATCAAGTGCTTACCCGGTCCAACGGTTCTCTCCAATGTGTTTCCGAAGACGAATAGAAAAAGATCGTGTTGCCGACCAAGTTGCCAGGCGTTTCCGTGGACAAACAGGGCCGCCACGAGGCGTCAGCGCTCTCTCTTCCCTTCCCCGAGATTAACCAAAGCTGACCACAGATTGTGTTCCGCAAATACCCGGGCTGTTGCCACGCCGCGAACGCTGGCCCCCGGTGCAAGTGGATATGAGTAGCGAGGTTGATTCTCAAGAAGGTAGTCAGCCAGTTTTGGACACCTTTACCTTTTGCACTGAAAAAGAAAATGAAACAGTTATTTCAAACTCTTCAGGCTTCCGATAATGGAGAATCGGCACTATCGCCGCGTTGATTTTGTCACCACAGTGATTCATGATCCCGCTCGCGCCCACAGGGGATTGAAAATGGAGCATATCGTTGCATCAATTTGAGGACTCTTTTTCATGATGCTCAAACGATCAAACCAATCACCCCTACCTTTGTCGCCCCCGTCGAGGGAAGGAATTGAAGACGCGCTTTCACGCCAGTTGGCTTTGCTATAAGTCGGTCATTAGCATAGCCTCAAACCCAATTTTCAAGGAGACGCGACCATCGGATAACTGAGATGGGGGCAGAGAGTCTGCTTGACCTCCCTATTTTAACGTCAAGCAAATGAGAACGGCAGATTAGACCCCTGGGTTTTGGCAGTTGTGTAAAGCTGCTTCCTGGCGATTAATTCGGCTCAAAACCGAAAAGAGCATGACCAGAGGGCACGAGCCATCCGATGAGAGAGAATGATGGCAAGAAGGTAGTAGACGAACAAGTCCCAAAAGGACAGCGGGAGGCGCGGCGGGGGCGTGCCGCAAGCGAGCGAGGGATGAATTACGCCGATTCTGCTGATCGCGTAGATTCGCGCCCAATAGAGCAGCGCATTGAAAAACGCGGTCAGGAGAATGAGCGCAATGGGGATGGCGGCCACGACGGTCGCAAACAGAAGGCTGCACGCGACCGGCAGCACGACCGCGGCGACAAATCCGGATTCCCAACGATGCCCATGGCTCTCTGCGCTAAAGTCGTGGCCACGGAGTTGGAGTGAAAATCTTGGCAGAAAACGCACCGAGCAGGCCCAGGATCAACGTGAGAAAATTGATTGACTACGAAACCAGCCAGGCGAAGAACGCCGAATCGGAAAAGCACCGTGGTCTCTTTGGCGGGACGTTTCTAACGACTTTCCCACTGATACGCGCTCCTCCGCTACCGAGGCTTCCCGGCGACTCCGGTAATTCATCGCCTGAATGGTCGGCCACCGGAAGCGATACAGAGAGGGTCCCTACGGCGGCGTCAGATTACCGCCGATCCGATTCGCCACAATCAGAGTTCCGCCACCTTCACGGCCCCAGTTACCGGGGCCGACAAATCGACATTGCCTCCCGCGGCGACAGGCCCGCCACCTAGGACAGCCGAGGGGCCAAGCTCCACCTGGCCGCCGGCAACAGTCAAATTTCTTCCAACCTTGCCAGCTGATCGTTACCTGGCCGCCGGCGGCACCGCGCATCCGTGAAACGGTAGTCCCGACAGACTGACTCTGCCGCCGGCCACGAGAACGTCGCCATTCACGGTCCCGTCGATAACGACCCGGCCGCCGGACGCATAGAGATCACCGTTCATGGTTCCAGCGATCTCACGGTCCGCCAAAGGCAAAGTGGTCGCCGTTCACGACCTGCGAGGCTGGAACCGCCACATGACCACGCGATCCACTTCGCCAGCGCTCCTCGGCAGTCGCGGTAGAGAGAAAACACATAATCGCGACATTGTGATATTTTTCTTCGCGGCAGCTGGCGACTTTAGTCTCTCAACAAGCTTCCTCTCGAATTTTCCGGATCTTTCAGGCTTTGGCGTGGAAGCAGCGCTCGTGAGAGTGCAATCCGCGGAGCACGAAGGTCGCAGAGTAATCGGGAGTTCCTGACTTAGAAAATTCCTCCGAGTCTCTGCGAACTCTGTACTACTCATAGTTGAGAGTTTTCGCAGCTTGCTGGCTTTCCCGCGTGGCTATCAGTCGATTGCTCGGCGCTGGGTGATCGCCGAGGCACATGCCAAGTCCGGAAGCTTAATTCTTTGCGACCTTGCGCCTTTGGCGCGAGGTATCCGAGTTTTGGTTGCGGGCTTTTGCCACGCTTGAGCCTCCGCGGTGAAACACTATTACCTTCTTCACAGGAAGCCTGAAATAACCTCGCTTGACTGGCAAATTCGCCGTGCAGGTTGCGCTATATGGTACAGACTGAAAAACCAGAAGATCTTTGCTGGAAATGGTCCTGACTCTCCGTTCCGTTGCGACACATCCGAATTTGATACTCTGGGGATGGTCATTGAGATCATGCAAGAAGAGTGAAGTAGAGTTGGCGCCGGGGCTCATCGGTCAACGCGTAAAGATTTCCCATTCAACGTTCGGGGGTCGAATCGTACAATGCCAGAATCGCCGCTAACGTGCTCGAAGCCGTCGGTAGCGCCTCCCGCTCGTCCTCCTGCCCTCAGCCGTGTTACCGTAGGTATCGCCACGCACCGGTTCGTGTAGCGGCTGGAGGCGTCCGGTCCGGACGCGAGCGTCAGCGAACCGGACATTTGGGCTTGCGGTGATCGAAGGATGCGGAGCGGAGGGGATTGCCAAGCGCGGCCAGGAAGCACGATCGTTAGGCCCCGCTTCGGGGAACATGGGAGTGGCGTTGCGTTGGCGATTGTCAGCATGCGTCAAGGGTTAGGCGTAGCTGTACGCGATCCGGCCAAAAATGAGCGATCGCGAAAATGCACCGCCGGCTGCGTGCGCTTGGCGCGAGGTGGCTCGGCGACTCCTTACGGCGGTGCCGCCGGAATCTCCCCGGTCACTACCATCCGGTTGCGCGACGTCCGCCGACAGGGATTCCAGGCGCCTATCATGCCCATGCAGTACGATAACCTCGCCAGCAGAGAGCCCATTGCACTTCGCACCACGGGTCCCGGAGATCGGCAGACGGATCGGTAAGATCACTCGCGCGTCGCAACGGATTGCATGGCCGGGACGGTCTCAGGAACCGCCACCATACCTCGAAGAAAGAAATCCGCAGTGCACGGCGAGCTGGTGTCGATCCTGAGGGATCGATCCTGGCCAGCAGGCTTTGCAAGCGTGAGCCGCCCATGGTCCTGGAGCAGCTCAGCACCTACAGGCGTCAGAAGGGATTGGCGCGAGGACTTTTGCAGCCGAGGAAGAACCCGTCTCTTCCTAATACATCGACGAGAGGCCAACGGGTGTGGGGTTTAATCGCGGACTCGTTTCCTTGTTGATGGGCAGGCGGCTTACGCGGGGAGGAGGGCCTCTTCTGCGGCGGATCTTCCGGTGACACGGTCGGTGGAGCGCCCTGGCATATGCCCGCGAGCATCGCTCGTGGCGATGACCTGGTGGTCGTCTTACTTCTCAGATGCGGGAGAAATTTATCTCTCGAAGATGTACTCCGACAGCGAGTGGATGAGACAAAACCAGCTCCTCGGGCGAAGCGCGGGTGGGCGACATATCTCGAGATCGGGGAATCACGCAAGGTCCTCGAGCTTCTGTCGGTCGAGATGACGGCGTCGACGGTAGCGCGACGCGATCGCGACCAGGAAACCGATTCTGGCGTCGCCGCAACTGCACCGTGTTAACGACAAGGGGCACCGTCGGGTCGCTGTGCGAGCGCCCTCTTCCAAAGGTCCATGGAGACCTCCCGAGGTGATGGAGCTTACCGTTGGATCTCTGCTTGAGCCCCGCCGCTGCCCGCGGTGGGACCGGCCGACGAAGACGTTCGCGAGGCTGTGACGCTCCTCAAGCCCTCCGCGGCTGTTCTGACCTGAGACGTGAGAAAGTTACCGGGAATCGTGGGACGCGCGTTCGATCAAGTCGTAGGGTCACCCAGGGCGGGGCAGCCTGGTGTGCACGAAAGAAGCGCGGCGGGCATTTCGGCGCAATTCGCCAGCGCGTGCCAAAGCGTCCAGGCGCTGGACAGAGAGCGCGCCCGAATCCGCCGCCGGGGCGGTCACCGTTCCGATCTTTCCAGACCGGCTTACTTCGCGCGGGCGTCCGGCAAGTCCAGCGGGCGGTGACGAACCACTTCGCCTGGGACCAGTCTGATCCCGCACGGCGCACAGCTCCAGACGGCGTCGCAGAAGCCTGGCGTCGGCGAATACTCGTTCCGTTGCCTTTTCTCCGAGTATGGGCGCGGCGACCGCCGACGTCTGCTTTTTTCAAACTGGGAGTCCACGCGTCGTCCTCGCGCGACGTTCGCAGGTACGGCACCACTTCGGCTTTTTCAACGCGGCAGTTACCAAACGCTGCAGGCACCGCATTCTTCCTTCAGTTGAAGCTTTCAACGGTGAGAGAGATCGAAGCGCGCCATGACACCTCGGCGGACCCGGCCGGTCTGGATCGAGTCGCCGATCAAACCCGCGGCTCCGGTTGATTACGGACATCCAGTGCGCTTGCGCGTCTGTCTGCCGGGCAGCTACGGCCCTGTCTTGTCGACAACCAGGCACCACTTCGCGTCCCCTTCTTCCAGCGGCCCCTTGGGCGCAGGCGCCGATCTCGTCCTTCTCCGACAACATATCACTGGCAGGGACACATTCTGGACAGTCGGTGAGCACGCTGCCGGGCGAACCCCTCGCTATTTAAGCGGCGCTGCGGTTCATGCAAAATGCGCTGCGGGCGCACGACGCGCTTCTCCTTCGATTGCTTCTCACGCTCCGAGGATGAAGGACTCGGCGCTGCGATGCGGGAAGCTACAAAAAACGCGCATCGAATCGCGCATTCTCTGCAGGACCATTCGCGCGTACGCCGGGTCTACTATCCGGGCTGCCCAACCACCCAGGCCATGATATCGCCGCTGCTCAGATGGACGGCTTCAGCGGGATCGTCTCCTTTGAGGTGAGGGAGGGCTGGCGGAGGCGCGCCGTGTTCTGGTGCGCTTGCGCATTTTCAAGATTGCGGAGAGTCTCGGGGGTGTCGAGTCGCTCGTCAGAGTTGCCGGCCATCTTGACCCACGCCTCGATCCCCAAAGCAGAGCGCAAGCAGGCGGGACTCGATGATGGACCGATCCGTTTGTCAGTGGGAATCTGGAGCACGTGCGGGACCTGCTTGGATCTGAAGCGGGCATTGGCTAGCACTCACCTCGTCGACAGTAACTACAAATTAGATCCATCTCGGTCTTTGCGCCGCTGGCAGAGCCCTATTGCCCCGCTGCTGAGTTCCCCACGGATCGTAGGTGCCGAAATTCCAGAGGCGCGCCCTTCGAGATCGCGACACGAAGCCGCGCCCGCCGTAATCCTCGTCCTTGATATCAGCACGACCTTGGCGCCAGCGGCCTTACGCCCTGCGTATAAGCGCGTCCGCATCCGACAACGATGACGTACGGGGTCTGGGTCTCCGCACCGCCGATCTTCGTCCGGGCTGTTTCATCAACCGATCGAACTCGGACTTCTTGACCGATCCGAGCATGATCATGCCGTTGCCGGAAGCTGAGCTCGGCGTGGGCGATGGTCCAGCCTTCGCCGGGCACGACGAGATGCTTCTCCAAGCCGAAGGCGCGGCATAGCCATTCGATTGCGGATGCGCATCGCGATAGCGAACACGGTATCACCGTCGCTTTGGTGTTTCGGGGGACTGGACATGAGATTCTCCTTTCTACGTAGTCCTCGGTATCTAGAGCACCTTTAAATTGCCTCTTGGGTTTTCACCGATCTCGCTTCGAGAGCTAAAAGCGTCGCCTCTCGTCTCGAGGCCGCCGGCAAATCCGGTAAGCGCTCCCGTCCGCGCCGACAACACGATGACAAGGCACGACAATGGAGAGCGGATTCTTACCGTTGGCAGCGCCGACGGCTCTGGGAAGCGTCAGGGCGACCGACGGCCTAATCCAATCCGGGTAACTCCTGGTCTTTCCGAATGGTATGTCCCCCAATGCCTGCCAGACCTTTTTCTGGAATTCGGTGCCGTCCGGCTGCAGAGGCAGATCAAACTGAATTCGTTTGCCTGCGCAAAATGCTCTGAGAGCTGTCGTTCAGCCTCGATCAGGATCGGGTGCTGGGGATCGAGATTCATTGGCATACGAGTTTACCTCGATCCGGATGTTCCTGCTCCCCAGAGAATGGCGACCAGAGCTTTGGAGCTTGCAACCAAGTTGGAGTTTGCCTGACAGGCGATTTCCATCTCCTTAGCAGAAGAGAGTCATGTTCTGTTTCTCCTTTTTTCTTTTCGGAGAGCGTTTGGGCGATTCCTCCAGAGGTAAATCGCCGCACACGATCTCCATGGTTTGATAAGTTCAAATCAAGATCAGGATGAAGCTCAAGGGCCCGCTTGAGAATTAGATCCGTCTTAGGAAACGCGTCCAGCATCATCGATGGCTCGCGCAGCTGTATTCGTAGCCGACCACGGGCCGAGGCCCTTCGTCTCAGAAGTGCTTTCCGAAACGCCGTGTGGGTCCTGAGCCTCTGAAGGAAATCGCTCCAGCGAGGACGCGACGGCTGAAATCTCGAATCGCCTCTCTGCGCGCGGCGGTCGTCCGGACTTCGCTCAGATCGGATTTCGCCAGGGACTTCAGGACCGGGAAACAACGAGGTCAGTCTCTCCCGGATACGGGATGAGTTATCTCATCGCCATAAGCCGCGCACGAGCTGACCGACAAGATTTGTTCGTTGTGCAGCGGAAACCAGTTGTCCCAAGATCGAGCAGATCGCCGATCTCGAAGGGATCCCATCCCCGCGGCAGCCTCAAGCCCGGAAAGCGATCACAAAGTTTTGCGAGAACGGAACCTGAGCAAAGCAATTCGCAATGAGGACGGGATCGGAATCTAAATCGAACATCTTTCTCACGCGACGGACGACCTCGACAAAAATCTCTGGGGTTCGGAGCCACGATCCTGAGTTTAAGCCGAGGTTGGTTGACCATCGGTTGAACCCGGAAAAATCCAATGGTGTTCCCGACGCGAAAACTCGCTCAAAGGAATCTCCTGTAACTCGTTCTAACTCCCGGAATCGGATGAGACTGGTAGAATCTGACAATCGTCTCGCCAATCGTAAGGCGAGTTCTAAAGACAAAGACGGATCTCGGTGCTCTCTGCCGCTACCGGTCTTTGAACGATTCCGTTTTCTTAATGTGCCGCGCGGTATCAATGGTCTTTCCTCAAAGCGGGCCGGCAGATTTTGCACGGGCGCATGCCGGCTCGCCGGGCCTGTTCAGGATCGGCGAAAAGAGAGATCCGTGTACGGTCCACCATGTGCGGTGGTCCGGCGGCTTGTTCGACAGTAGATCTTGGTCCCCTTGTGACCCCAAACGATGTTGTCGGGAATTCTCCTTGCGAATTATCCAAGGCAAAACCTCGCTACGAAGCAGTCTGGATTTTTACGCGCGACGCCGCCTCCATACCACGCCGATTCGCCCATCGGAGGCAATCACGCGATGGCACTGGAACGTAGATCGGCACTGGGATTGTTGTGCAGCGCATTGCCGACGGCCCGCGCGCCGTTGGGGGCTCCCGCAGCCGCTGCCAACGCCTGGTAGCTGATTACCGCGCCGCGAGGTTACCGCCTGCTAGTTTGTCCAGAACGCTTTTTCTCGAAAGGAACATCCCACAAGGGTAAGGTCGATGTTCCTGGCGTAAGCGCCTCCAGGTCTCCGGCGAGATACCGGCGCACCTCGTTGCCGACTTCTGCGACCGCCCGGTGATCCTCGACCGGATCGAACTCCGACCGGAGCTTGGCGACGGTAACTGTGAGGTCGCTATCGTCGTGCAGATAATGAGCGAGCGCAATTCCGCGGGCACTCGTCGCCACCAACAAATCACCCAATGGCGACTTCGCGACTCCCACCGCGGCTTCCGGCCGCCGAATGCGTTTCAATGCGCTATCGACCTTACGCCGAGAGCGATGCAGCAATTCATCGACTAATTCGTCCTTCAAATCGCCGCCGACTGAACCAATAAGAGTTTCGATTTTCATAGGATTCACCACCCTGCCTTGAGCTTTTTCATGGCCTGCGAAACATTCGCTCGCGCGCTCTCTTCTGAGCAGTCCATCGCGGTCGCCATTTCCGCGTAGTCCAGGCCGACGAAATAGCGCAGATGCAACGCCTGGCGTTGTTTTGTCGGTAGATCGGAGATCATCTCGCGTATATGGACGGCTGCGTAACCTTCGTTTTCATGAGAGGGAGCCAATTGCGTTTGCTGCCGTAGACTCCTCGGTATCGGGTACGATAACGCGTGAGCGGCGCGCACCGTCACGCGCCCGATTGCGACACAGGCTTGCTAGCGATCGCATACAGCCACGGCCTAACGTCGCTTTCGGGCTCAAGTCGGGGATAGGCGCGGTATGCGCTAACCAGGTCTCCTGAAACAAATCCGCAGCATCCTCGGATTGCTCAATACACGCAGCAGATAGCGCATAATCTCCCGCTCGTGGCGCTGCATTATCGCTTCGAAGGGAAGCGGAACGTGTAGCTTCTTGTGCGCCATACACCTTTTAACCCCGCAGGCGGTCGAATGTGAAAAGTCCGAGCAGGGGAAAAATCGTGATCAGCTGTGTGTCGCTTCGTTGGTAAAACCGGCGGATCGTTAGATGGTATAAACTCAAGGAATCATCTCGTTACCTCTTTAGCTCCCCGTCTCCGGCACCGTCATTACTTCCAACAGGTGGCCGTTAGGGATCCTCGAAATAGAAACCACGCCCGCCCCGACGGGTATAGATCGTCCGTCGGTGTGGTTGTAGGGTGCGCTGCCATAGGGAAGCCCTTTGGCCTTCACCCGGCCGAAGATTTCTTCGAATTCCGCCTCGCTGATATGGAAGGCGTAGTGATGGCTGCGGGGTTCCGGCTGGTCGGCGAAATCAAAAGTCAGGCTATCGTTGATTTGCACTTGTGCGAAGTAGCCTTCGCCACGGCTTGAACTGTCAGGCCGAAGATGTCGGCAAAGAACTCGGCTGAGGCGACCTTATCTTTCGCCGGCACGATGGTGTGATCGAGGACAATTGCCATAAATTACCTCCTTTGTTTAGAGCCCGTGGGTCTGGTCATGTGGGTAGCGCATCCCAGCGCATGACTCACTACACTGACTGCGACCGGTGCGTCGTTGCTGATAGCACGCCGGCAGCCTCTCGGTTTCTCAAGCGAAAGCCTGGATCCCAGCCAAGCTCGCGGCGTGCTTTTGCGATTGAGACGTAGCCGGTGTCCTCTGGCGATATTGAAAATCCCCGGTTTGGCTCCTTGATCGCGAGCGAGGCCGCGTGGGCCGCTGCGTCGACGTGGAGAGGAGCCGATCCGGCCGGCTCGTCGCTGCTGGTTCCCGGGCCGTAAATTTGACCGTAACGCAGAACGACGCCTTCAAGCGGAGGCGACGTTAATGTCAATCGCTCGAGGGTTACGATTCCTTCTACAACGATGGCTCCCGTTCCCTCGGCGCTAGAGATCCAGCGGATCATTTTCAGAATAGGGTTGTGGCCCGGGCGCGTAGACCCAACAAGCTAAGCTCTGCGGCTATAAGACGGCGGGCACCCGACTCCAGGGCCGCCGTCACAAGATTCCGTGTTCCCTCAGTGCGAATACGTGTAGTGCGGGCGATGCCCTCTGCCATACGGCTTGGTTCGAGATCGGCAGGCAGGTCCGTAAGTTGGTGGATGCGACTTCCGGACGAACCGCAGCAATCGCTCGAGACAACGCCGGCGCATCGAACACGTCGACCACAATTGGCGTGGCGCCCGCGGCTTGAAGCCCAGCGGCTTTGCTCTCTGAGCGAGTCGTGCCGAAAACTTCCATATCCGGCATCGAGCAACAGCGGCACGAGCCTCTTGCCGATCGCTCCGGTTGCCCCAGCCAGAAAAACCTTGCGATCCATAAAATGTCCTCCTGATAAAATGGTATGGCTGCTTAAGTTAGCGTTCGAAGATCCTTTGCCGGCATCCGTTAAATATTTCAGCCGGCGTATCCATGCCTCTCTAACAGCGTATGAACTATTCATCCTACGATCAAGACGGGCGACAACGGTTATTTGTGACAGCGGCTCGTTTCTACGTTTCCGGAATTCCGGAAACATGGAAGTCATCTAGTGATTTGAGCAAGTCGATTCTTAGACTCCGACTTGGCTGATCGGTACATGGTTAATCGATCGTTCGTCGCGCGATCCGTCTCAAAGGTAACCTTCGTGGCGCAATCTGTTTTTTGGTTGCGGCTCTGCCACAGTGTGCGGTCTCGCGCTTACGTCGGATTGTAAACGCGCCGGCTCATGTGTAAACTTATGCGGTATCGATTACACAATCGCCGAGGTCTAAACAATGGCAAAGAAGAAAAAGAAGAAGATCATCCAGGTGCCGATCGAAGACGATCTGTTAAAACGTATCGATGCTACGGCGGGTGTTGTCGCCGAAAGTCGCGCCGCCTTTATTCGTGAAGCCTGTCAACAGCGCTTGAAAACTTTGCAGGCCAAAGAGTTGGACCGGTTGTACGTGGAAGGGCACAGAAGCCAACCGGAAGATCTCGACTGGGCGGAGAGTTCAGCTCGACTGCTGTCCAGACGACTACCCAAAGAAAAGTGGTAAATGAAGCGAGGGGAAGTTTGGTGGGTTGATATGCCACCGCCCGCAGGGAGACGCCCAGCCGTGCTCTTGAGCCGCGATGCGGCGTATCGTGTGCGCGCCGCGATCACGGTCGCGCCCATTACTCGTACAATACGGAATATTCCTGTCGAAGTTGCTCTCGATCGAAGCGACGGCATGCCCGCCCATTGCGTGGTCAATCTAGACGATATTACGACTCTGCCTAAAGTTCTGATCAAGCAGCGCATCACCGTTTTGTCAGCGGAAAAAATCCATCAGATCGATGACGCTATCCGATTTGCGCTCGATCTCGACTAGCACTCAAGTGGTTGGGCCGCGGTGCAATTGCGCCGAAGACGTCCAACGGAAGGAGATCTTGTGGGACTATTTGACTCGATCAGGGCGACTCTTGCGTGTCACGTCTGCGGCTCAAGCACTGAGCGCGAGATCCAAACCAAAAAGGGGCCCTGTCTCATGCTTAAACCTAAAGGTTGGGGATACCATAGAACCCTTCTTTACGGGGATTACTGGATCGAAGAGGGATGGTATTGCGAGAATTGCCAACAACGAATGCCCGAAGACGAACGGTGGCAACACCCCCAAACGGCTTTCATTCATTGCGTCAATGGTTTGATCGTCGAGGTGACGTCAATCAAGCCGCCCGGAAAGAAAATGCCCGACTGGCCTCTCATTCACCAACTTTCGCGGGACCGGCTAAGGTACCGCGAGGCTCTCTCGAGGATTAGGAACTCTGTCTTGGGATTCAGAAGAAGAGAGGAAAGAAAGGCGGAGAAGCAATCGTCTCTCATCGACATCGGACCAAAAACAGTCGACGAGCTATTGGACGAAATTGTAGACGCCGTAGAGAGAGCACAGAGAGGAGAGCCCGTCGGCCTGTTTTAGCCGCGTTACCGATGAATGAACCCGGCTCGGCCGCTTCGGAGCTTGACGCAAGATATTGGGGATGGGTTCGATTTGTTTGGAACGCAAGGTTTACAGCAGTGCCGATTGCATTTCCACGTTTCCGGAATTCCGATCCGGCCGATGAGATCATCGCCGCCAAGATGTGACCCTTAAACTTTGTGCGTTGCGTCGCTCTAAGCGACCGGCGCCTTGAAAGAGCGCTCCAGGAGACGAGCGTCTCCGAAGTGCTTAGCACACGCGGCGAATTCCTTGGTCGGGCCGCGCCACCGGAGCTCGTCCACATCACCGAACAAGCGCGCGTCAGTCCTGAGGGTCGCCAGATCCTTGAACAGTAGCGCCAGGTCGCGGCTGTTTCCCAGTACCTCCGGTGGGAAGCTCTCTATAATACCGTGTCGGTTCAGGAGCCGTGCCGCCGAGACCGGACCGATCCCCGCAATGCCTGGATAGCCATCCGCGGCGTCGCCGACGAGGGCGAGAAAGTCAGGAATCAAGACGGGCTCTACTCCGAACTTCTCGCGAACTCCCTCCGCATCGCGGATCTTTTGACTTCTGCGGTCAACCTGCACTACCCGGTTGCCGCGGACGCACTGCGCCAAGTCCTTGTCGGGTGTCCAGATGCAGACTTGCTGCACGTTCTCATTTCCGGCGGCGATCTGCGCCGCAGAGGCAAGCGCATCGTCAGCCTCCAGCTCGGTCATGGGCCATACAGCCACACCCATAGCGGTGAGTGCTTCTTCGAGCGGATGGAATTGCGCGAGGAGTGCGGGCTCGATGCCCTCCCCGTCTTGTAGCCGGACCAGAGACGGTTGCGGAAAGACTCGATGACGTGATCAGTCGCGACACCGACGTGAGTGGCTCCCGTCTCGATCATCTGCAGCACAGTATGCAGCACGCCGATCACTGCGCCGAAGGGCCGATCCTCGCCCTTGGTGAAGCGGCGAAGGCCGTAGAAGTGGCGGAACAGCTCGTACGTGCCGTCTATGAGATGAACGATCATGATTTCGTCACCAGAGCCCGCGAGCACGGAAGCGCTTGCCAAGGCGTACTGAAACTTACCTGCCAAATCTCTGAGCAGCCCGGGCTCTCGCTTTGGCAGCCTCTTCCTGCCGATTCTTCGGCGCTGCCGTTGATTGGAGCGAGGACAGAAGTCGGCCCGCAGTCCTCGCGACCTCATCGACGGCCGCAAAGAACGCGGCCTCGTTCGCCTTTCGAGGGCAGGTTGAAGCCGCTGATCTTCCTCACGAACTGCAGCGAGGCCGCATGGATCTCCGTCTCGGTAACAGGCGGTTCGAAGTTGAATAGAGTTCTGATGTTTCTACACATGCTGCTTCACCTCTCACACGTGCTACAACGAACCGTCCGTCGAAGTGCTGAACCGGCACGCTTTCCAGTTCAATTCCTTCGAGGCAGCGAATATTGACTGCAGCCATTTGATTGCCCTTTGGATCGGTGCCTTCTCCGTAGGGGTGAATGCCGCAGGTCTGGCAAAAACGGTGCTTGATAACGTGCTTGTTGAATGTGTACGTGCCGACGTTCTCTTCCGATGTGAGCACGTGCAGCTGGTCGCGCGGCACGAACCACAGTAGAGATCCTTTGCGGGAACACATAGAGCAATTGCATGACATCGCCCCGTTGAGATCGCCTTCCACCTCGAACCTAACCTTGCCGCAGTGGCAGCTACCCTTGTACTTCATGTGAGATCTCCTTGAGCTCTGTGAAGAAGATGAGGGACGTGAGAAACCTCGCGGTTCGTTTACTTTACCGTCATAGCGGGATGAGTAATACCCAGCTCTTCATCCGGGACTGTAGGGTAAGAACGACAACCTGTGCAATATTTAGTTTTAGTTTTGGCGGGTGATGCCGAGTTTGTTCATCCGCGACTGGAGAGTTGTCCGTTTCATCCCGAGCTTAGCGGCAGCGCCCGTGGGACCGCCGATGACCCAATTCGTTTCTCCGAGGGCGCGCACGATATGTTCCCGTTCCGCGTGCTCGAGAGTGCCGATACCGTCTGAAGAAGCGACAGTTGCAAGTTTCGTTCGTTGCTTCAATTCAGCGAGCTGAATTTGCAGCTCTGGGCCGCGGGAAAGGATCACCGAGCGCTCGATGAAGTTTTCCAGCTCCCGCACATTGCCCGGCCAGTGGTATTCCGTCAAAGCTGCCATGGCTTTAGCGGCGATCGAATCGATGGGCTTTTCATCCGCCGCGCATGTTTCTGCGCGAAGTAGCGCGCCAGCAGCGGAATGTCTTCCCGCCGCTCGCGCAACGGAGGAATGATTATAGGGAACACGTTGAGCCGGTAGTAGAGATCGCTGCGAAATTGATTCTCCGCCACCTTTTGTGCCAGGTCCACATTGGTGGCGGCCACCATGCGAACATCCACACGGATCGTGCGCGCGCTGCCGAGACGCTCGAACTCCTGTTCCTGAAGTACACGCAGGAGCTTCGGGCTGGAGATCCGGGCGGGATGTCGCCGACCTCATCCAGAAACGAGCGTGCCCCGGTGCGCCAGTTCGAACCGGCCGACTCGTTGCGCAATCAGCACCCGTAAAGGCGCCCTTCTCGTGTCCGAACAGTTCGCTTTCGAGAAGCCCGGTGGGGATCGCCGCACAGTTCACCTTCACGAGGGTCCGCTCGCGACGCGCGCTGAGATTATGGATGGCGCGGGCGATCAGTTCCTTTCCGGTGCCGGTTTCACCTAGAAGGAGAATGGTCGAATCCGTCGGTGCCACGGTCTGCAACTGTTCCAGGACTGTCTTTAAAGCCGGACTCTCACCGATAATCTCTTCGAAGTTATATTCGGTGCGAATCTCATCCTGCAGGTAGAGTTTCTCCTCGCTGAGTTTGTCCTTGAGTTCCGCAATCTGGCGATAGGCCAAAGCGTTTTCGACAGCGATCGCGATTTGATTGGCAACCTGGGTTAGAATGCGTGCATCGTCCTCGTTAAAAGCCGCTTCGCTCAAACTCCCTACACTTAAGGTTCCCAGCGCTTGGTCGTGCGAAATCATGGGGATGCTGCAGGTTGATTTGATACCCTCACCAATCAACATACGGGCGATCTCCGAGGGAATTTCTCAGGGTCAAGGGAGCGGAGCAAAACCGGCTTGCGTGAAGTGAAGGCCATACCCGAGGGTGCGGTCTCCAAGGGGACTAGGATATCCTCATGCATGAGTCCTCTGCCTTGCGGGAAATCCAGAGCGTGAATCCGGAGCTGATTGCTTTCCCGGTCATAGAGGGCGAGGCTGATGTAGGCAAACTGCATGACCCGATGGAGACAGGCAGTGATAGCGGCAAAAAGTTCTCGCAAATCGAGTTTCGAAATTACGGCGTTGTTCACGTCGAGCAGCAGGCGAGAAATATGGTGCTCCCGCGCGAGCTCCTGCTGAACCGACTGTGCCTGTTCGAAGTGAAGCGCGTTGTCCACTGCCCCGCTACTTGTCGAGCTACCTGGTGTAAGAAAATGACATCCGTCTCTGAATAGGCGCCTGCCACTCGGCTGCCAAAAGCCAGCGCCCCAAGTTTTCTCAACGCGGTGGTCGCGGGAACAACACAGAGCGATCGGATTCCGCGGTCGGCAAGCCATCGAGCTACATCTGGAAATCGCGTGTCGTTTTCAAGATCGGCCGTCACCCAGGGCTCTTGCGTCTCCTCGCACCCATCCCCGGGAGTCTCCATAGGACATTCTCCTGGAGGGCAGGTGTAATTAGGATCAGGGGTCTCCAGAACATGGGACTTCATCGCCTGACGTCCCGGCTCGTAGAAGAATCAGATTGGCAAAATCGAATTCCAGAACGCGGTGCAGCCGGGCGCGAGGTCATGAAAGAGCTGGTCGAGATCCCGGTGCGAAGCGATCGCTTCCGAAATCTCGAGAAGAGCCTGGTATTGGCCATGTAAGAGATCCATCCCTTGCCGCTCAACGGTTTGGTCGTTCACGGGTTTCAGAATATACAGCGATTGAGACTCATTCAAGATGAGAGACCCCTGTTCATTTTTCCGGTGGTTTAACTCGCGTGGCTAGCTCCCAGACCTTTTGAAAAACAGTCATTTAGTAAATGTTAAGAATGCGTAAAGAGGTTACTGGCAGTGCGTTACAAGAGGATGTCTTCTAACATGCGGGGCAAAACAGTCACCGGACCCGTAGCTTGCTTCTCATGGTGGTGCAGTGCCCAAAGCAACCGGGTCGCGCGCGACCGGCTGTTTTAATTCAGTTGTCTTCGTTCGCCGTGTCGCGAAATAACTGCGTGACGACTTAGGAACCCACAATAGCCAAAGACCCGTTAGTCTGAGCAGTGAACTGATACTTTGTTCCAGCATCACGTAGGGCGCTTCATCCGGGATCAGCTGATATGACACGCGCAAAAATAGCCACCCTCCGAATGTAGCTACGATAACGAGCATGCTTGCGACAATCCGAGCCCAACGCTCCGCCCTGCGAATGAAAAGCGCGAGGGAGAAATAAAGTACGGCAAAGAGGACGTGGACTATTACGCTGCCAATGCTGTGTGCCGAGGGCGATGATTGCGAGCGTTTCTTTCGCTGCCGATGGATTGAACGTCTCGATAGCGTCCCAGATTTCAGTACGGTGAACCGCAAACAGAATCGCCACCGAAATTTGGAGCGCCGCAAGAATAAAAAAATGAACGCCACACAGGAAATCGCGGTCGGGACACGCAGGACGGGCCGTCTTTCGGTCGCCGAAATCCGTATTTTTGACTCACTGTCAGCTAAGGTATTCGCCATCATAACAGATAACAGAGGCCTCTTGCCAGACTGCGATTTTACCATCGGCGCGAAAGGAGGCCCTCCAATGCTAGGGAGCAATCGCAATACCAGCTCCCCCTCTTCACGGATTTGTCACAAGTTGTTGAATTAACGAAAGATCTCTAAAGACAGGCGACAACACCAGTGGGAATTGTATTGTCTTGCCTACAGACGGTGTGGAAATAAGTCTCAGGCCAGCCTAACATCAGCAATGGAATTTGAATGGTAGTCAACCGCGCTGAAGGAGCGTACCACCCGTAATTTTTATCTCGTCTTCCGGTTTGATCGGTCCAACCAAAATGCAACAGCGCTCATCTCCAGCGGTGCCACAAGCCAAGTTAACCCAGGTCTGATCTTGGGCTCTGCTCGTTGAGCACTAACGCCGCAGTTAAATGACCTACTTCCACAATTGTAGTTAGCTCATTCTAAAGCTTGGCGGCACGACTTCATCGAATGCTCTTTCCCGTCCAATGCCATTTGGGCACACTGGCCCACACTTGTTCGCCTTTGGCTTGAACCTTCTCCAGCAGCTCTTCTTCGTTCAGGCGTAGATACTTCCCGTTGTCGACCAGTGTTTCGCCGTCGACGATAACCGTGCGCACGTCTCGGCTCACCGCTGTTTCCATCAAGGATCGAATCGGATCGCGCACGGCGCCGAAGGCGATGTCTCTCAGGTTGACGATGGTGATGTCCGCCTTTGCGCCCTTTGCAGCCTTCCCAAATCGTCTCGCCCGAGCATCTTTGCGCCACCCAAGGTCGCCGCGTTGAACACATCCCGGGGATGGCCGGCCATGAAACTTTTCTCGGCCACGCGCGAAGCCAGCGCGGCATAGCGCATCATCAGAAATAATATCTTTGGGAAACGTGTCCGTGCCGATGCCCATGGTGATACCGGCTTTGAGATACCTATCGAAGGATTCCATGATGATGCCGAGCTTCAAATACTTGAGCGGGCTATAGGCGACGGGAGAACCCGAGTCGGCGATGATTTTCAGATCGTCCCCGTAGGGGTAGGCGAGCCAGCTATGGCCGCTGATGAAGATACAGTGAGAGAGTGAAACCTCCGGATCAAGAAAGCCGATTTTATCCAGCAGCTCGATGGGCGTGCAGCGCTCGCGCTGCATCACGGTGTGAAATTCGAACAAATTGATCGTGGCGTGAATCTGGATGCGCACTCCTGCGTCCTTTGCGGCCTGCTTCGTATCTCTGAGAAGTTGCGGTGTGCAGGAATCCACATGTCCGGGAAACAACAGGGTGATCATCCGGCCACTGCATGCGCTGTTGAATTTCTTGGCAAAATCAACGGCGGCCTTCAGGCCCCTGCTTCCCCTCTCGTCATCCCAGTCGTATTCCAAGCGGCCTTGGCGATCGTGGAAGAAGCTCACGTTCTTATAGCTCGGCCCCGCAGCGCAGCGGATGCCGACCTGATCCACCATATCGACGTAGCGCTCCGGCTCTCCGCCCGGCCCGCCGATGTCAAAAGTAGTCGTCACTCCGCCCTTGAGCACGTGAATCAATGAAAAATCTCTGGCCGACGTCAACGTCTTTGAGGTGAGCGGCATGAGCGCCCTCGCGCGTAGGGCCGCCGTGGGCCAAATAATTGGAGGCAAAAAAATCGGTCTTCGTTGAATCGTTGAGAATGTAGTCGCTGGCATTGATGCCGGAATGAAAATGGGTGTCGATGAAGCCGGGGGAGACGAGACAACCCTTAGCGTCGATCTTTTTATCGACCGGTTGAGAATATGCTTTGCCCACGTACTCAATCCGATTCCCGTCGAATACGACGACGCCGTCTTTGACAATTTCGTGTTCCTTGCCGTCGAAGCCGACAACATGGCCGCCTTGTATGAGAGTTTTCATCGCTTGGCCTTTCAAATTTTGAACTCGAACAGAGGCAGGACTAACAAAACCAGCTACTCAAGACAAGCGGCTTCGAATAGCTACTACGTGATTTCGAACGGATATCGTTGCGGGCACACGTTATCGCGCCGGCGCTGACAGCTCACTTCCCACAGCTCTTTGAGAAAGCCACTTTTTTCCAAGTTGTTGACGAAGGTATTGTCATAGATTTCTTCGGGCCGTTTTCTAATATGGATTCCCGATGGACGGACAAGTTCCACTGAATCGGCTACCGCCGCAGCTGGTACGATCATCCTCCGATCGATAATCTCTTTGGCGTACACATTATAGGAAACCCGCAGGGCCTCCTCATCATTGACCCGCATCGCCTGGGAAATCGCGATTTTCCCTTTGCCCGGATTCTTTTCCATAAAAAATCGCCTCCGCGAATGCGGCTACGACTCTTTGGACGACTTCCGGCTTATCCCGCAGGATCCTCGAATTCGCATGCAGAGAGCTATAGATAAACGGCAAGTCGAGATCGACTAAACGATAAAGCACGTTGAAGCCATCGTTTTCGCCCGAACGTCAAGGGGCGGCGTGACGACGACCCCTTGAACCACATTTGCTGCCATCGCCTGATAGCGCTCCGACTGGCTGCCACCAATGGGCGCGGATCGTAACCTCATCGGCCATGTTGAATTTCTTTGAGCACTGCGTGGGACAACCGCGCGCTCAAATCGCCCGGGCGAGTCACACCCAGCGATTTGCCTTTTGAGATCTCCAGGGCGTTTGATCTCTTTGCGGGTTACCAGTACGTAAGGTAGTTTGACCAGCGGTGCCGCCACCAATTTGGCATCGACTCCGTTGACAAAGCCCGGGAATCGTTGCCTCCGCAGCGCAATAGAGAAATTGAATCTCATCAGCGGCAAGCGCGGCTAAAGCGGCATTGCTGCCGCGGATGAAAATATGTTCCATCTTGATGCCGTATTTTTCGAAGATGCCGTAGTCCAAAGCGGTATAGAGATGGGCAAAACCACCGGAAACCGCGCAGGTAGCGATCCTGACCTTGACCAGCTTTTCCCCGGGCTTGGGCAGATAGGGATTGGCGTGGGCTGCAACGGTGAAAACCAAGACAAAGAGAAGCGCTATCAAAAGACTCCCTACGACTGGCATGACACCTTGCGTCAGTGCTGCACGCTTTTGCTTGTTCTGGGGAGAACCGCTCGTCATAAGAGTCTCCTATGAGTCTCAGCAGCGCCGAATCTTAGTTCATTTTGGCCCGCTGCTCAATGGCGGATCCGTGGGGCGTTGAGACTGAAAGTGCCTCGTCATGTTTAGGGTGAGGTGAGTATTGGTTTAGATAGCGAAGCGAAAATGAATGATATCGCCGTCCTGGACGACATAATCTTTGCCCTCAAGTCTGAGCTTGCCGGCCTCTTTACATTTCGCCTCACTGCCCAGAACAACAAAGTCATCGTAAGCAATCACCTCGGCACGGATAAAACCGCGCTCGATGTCGCTATGAATCTTCCCTGCTGCTTTGCGCGCGATCGTTCCTGAGTGATTGTCCACGCCCGGACCTCGTCTTCGCCGGTCGTAAGAAAACTTATCAGATCCAGGAGCCGGTAAGACGCCCGGATAAATCTCCCCGGGCCGGTTCTTGGATGCCAATCTCCTTCAGGAATGCCTCGCGATCGCTTTCATCCAGCTGCGCGACCTCCATCTCGACCTTTCCCGCCAAAGCCAGACCGTCCAATCTGCGCCGCTTCAACTCATCCTGGTAAGCCGCTGACAGGGGCTGACCGGCTTTATCGTCAGGCTGATTAAAAAGGACCAAAACCGGCTTGCGACTAAGAAACCCGAAGCCTGAAAGAAGATTCTCGTCATCGGCGCTGAACTCGAGGTTTCGCAAACTCTCTTCATTCTCCAAAGTTGTCGCGCAACGTTCGAGCAGCGCTTCTTCCTGCGGCCGTGCCTCTCTTTTTCAAACGGGTTCGCCGATTCTCCACGACGGTGAGATCCGCGAGGATCATCTCGGTGAGCAGGTCGTTGAGCTGCCGGAGCGGATCAGCATCGAGCTCGAAGTCGCGCAGGACCAAAGCCATCGCGTCGACCTCGCGCATCTGAGTCACCAGGTTACTGTTTCCCTTGAGATCGTCGTCATTTTGACTAGCCGGAAAATCCGCAAAGCGAATCTCGGCGTAAGTGGTTTTTCGGCTTGAAAACCTGCGACAGTTTGTCAACTCGCGCATCAGGCACCTTGATAACCCCGAGATGAACCTCTTCCTTGCCACCGTAACCACCGACTTGGGCTTGCAGGCCCGTTAGCATGTTGAATACGAGTCGTTTTCCCCGCGCCGCGATGACCAATTAAACCTACTTTCATTCAGCCCATTTCTCCCAAACGATTGCTGAAGCGCCTCAATGTAGCAGGAATTACGCGCCGAAGAAAATCGGTCGTCACTAGCTTCGCCAACTGCTGGCGCGCGTGTTTCCGATCCAGCTCCTCAGAACCGTCTCCTTCCACCGGATCAACCCCCGTCGCACATAGTTCGGATCAAGAGCAACACCCTCGCAGATATTATCAAAGGAGAACAGATAGAATTTGTCGTCATCGAGAATCCACTCTTCGGCTTCACGAAACAGCGACTGCTTGCGCGGCGTGACGGCCGTTAGATTATCCTGAAACAGACCACCGCGTCTTCCAGGACAGCGAGCATGAGCAACTGTTCGGGCTGCAAATGAAATCGTCGCCGGTAGGTCGAGAGATATTGTACCGTGACCAGAATGTCGGGCTGAAAAACCGCAAGGGCTTTTTCTTCCCAGGGAGAACTTGACTGATTGACCCCCTTGACCCAGAGCTTGGAACGACGATTATCGTAGGACATTTGTGGCTTGAATCGTTTTTGAGACTTCATTGGAATTTCTCCGCATGGTTTGGCAACAACATTGACTTTGCATTGTTCCGTTGGTGTAGGCATATACGCAGAAACCAGGCCCGTAGGTTCAAAAATCTACGGGTCACGGACAATACAACACAGGCCCCCATGCCAGGTAGGAGACGCGATTGAAAGCGCACCCGGCCTAAGAAGGGCAACTAGGATGCGGGAATCAAAGTAAGAGAACGAGTTGAAGAATCTGCAGCGAAACTTTCGGCGTGTCGATGCGAGTAATAAGGGACCCGCGGATCGGATCGGCGAAATCGGTCCAAGCAAAGCGAATTTCTTCCAAGTCCGGTCGCGTCGAGTACGGCACCTCGCCGGTCTCAGACCTGAGGCCGAAGCGAAATACGCATCATGAGTCAGCTGAGCGGCGCCGTACGGCGGGAACCCGGTGCAGTTCTACCGTAAGGCGTGGCCAGGGAGACGGGGAATCATGGGCGGCGAAACTCAAAGCAAACGCTCCGAGGGTGAAGCAGAGCAACATCCCAAGTATAGCCAATGCTTTAAACAGCCGCGTCATAGAATTCGTCCCGACCGCCTTTAAGCTAGCAATCTTTCAGGGAAAGTCAACACGGCTATTTCCACCGTGGAGCGCCTCAGTCGACAGGAGATCCATTCAAGGGGTTTAAGAAATGGTAAACTTTTTCGGAGGCTTGCTCTATCGTTTGCCGCTTCGGTAGAAACGAATTTGTACTCGTTCTAGCGTAGCAAGCCCTTCCGGAATCGCATGATCAACTGTCGGCAAGAAGGCCTCGATCTTTTCCAAGGTGTCAACGATCTCGATGACAATCGGGAGATCTGTCGATAAACGAAGAATCTTAGCGGTATGTACGCGGCTGTGGGCGCCGAAGCCCTCTAGCCCGCGCAACACTGTCGCGCCCGCGAGCCCTGTTCGCGGGCCTTCCGCACGATCCATTCATAGAGCGGCATTCCTTCGCCCTTGTCGCTTTCGCCAATAAAAATCCTCAACAAAGATCCCTCTTCCGGCAGAACCATAGTTCACCTCATATCAGGCGCGATAAAAAATTACCTGTCCAGACGGCGACAAGACCAAGCATGACCTGCAATCCGACGTTGATCGAAGCCGCAACAAATTGCCCGTCGTGAAGCAATGCCGACGTTTCGTAGGCAAAGGAGGAAAACGTCGTGAAGCCTCCGAGCACGCCAAGGAAAAGAAATAAGCGTGCTTCAGGATTGAAAACCTGACGGTTTTCCGTAAGCCCGCCGAGAAAACCGATGACTAGACAGCCGATCAAATTAACAAACAGGGTACCATATGGAAACCATGGATTATCGAGCGCTCGGTGAACCCAACCACCTACAAGGTAACGCAGAACTGAGCCCAAAAGCCGCCGACACCGACCAACACAATGGCTAACACACGAACTTCTCCAAACTTTTCATTTGCGGACAGACAGATTGACGCCTACAACGCTTACACAAAATCCAGAATCTCGATGGATGGCCTGCGAAAGGCAACATGTAACCTAAAAATAAAAACCCCTACTTCTCACGAAGTAGGGGTCATCAATCCGCCCCAGGGCGGATGGTTTACTCGGCGAACCCCATCGCCTCTAAATTTATCGTGAAGCTACTGCATCCACAGTCGACTTTCAAGGCTAGCGAAGCCGCATCTAGCCGCCTCGCGGCATACACCTACGCCTACGGTGGTTGACCCATTAGGTCAAGATGGGTAGATTAGAATCTCATGCCATTGGCAACTATTGAAGAGGCCATCGAAGAGATTCGACGGGGCCGGATGGTCATCCTGATGGATGACAAAGACCGCGAGAACGAGGGGGACCTCTGTATGGCGGCGGAGAAAGTCACTCCTCAAGCCATCAACTTCATGGCCACCCATGGGCGAGGGCTCATCTGTCTTCCGTTGACCGAAGAACGGGTAAAGCATCTGCAGCTCTCAATGATGGTTTCCGAAAACACGTCTCCCTTCGGTACCGCTTTACGGTATCCGTTGATGCGGCGTCGGAAATCACCACCGGTATTTCCGCGGCCGATCGCGCGAAAACGATTCTCGATGCCATCGCCGACGATGCAAAACCGCAGGATCTCGTCACCCCCGGCCACATTTTTCCATTGCGCGCAAGAAACGGCGGTGTTTTTGGTCCGAGCGGGTCAAACCGAGGGTTCCGTTGATCTAGCCCGGCTTGCCGGTCTCAAACCGGCAGGCGTCATTTGCGAAATCATGAAGGACGACGGCACGATGGCGCGCCAGCCGGATCTCATGAAGTTTGCCAAGAAACACAGGCTCAAAGTCTGCACCGTTGCTGATCTCATCCAGCACCGGCTCAATTATGATTTCCTGGTTTATCGGGCAGCGACCGCGCCGCTGCCGACCCGCGTCGGTGGAGAATTCCAAGCGATTGTCTATAACACCCACGTGGACCATAGTGAACATCTGGCATTGATCAAGGGCAATATCTCCCCCGAGAAGAAACCTTGGTCCGGTGCACACCAAGTACGTTCCCGGCGACGTATTCGGTTTTGCGCTCCTCAACACCGGCGCCGTCATCCAGCGCTCAATGGAAATCATTGCTCGAGAAGGCAAAGGGGTTATTCTTTATCTCCAACCTGAACGAAAGGGGCTGCATCCCTCAATGGTGGCTTATCCCAGAGTCGAAGGAAAACAACAAAAGGATATGAACCTTTCCTTTGTTTACCGGGCCGACTTCAAAGAGTACGGGATCGGGGCGCAGATATTGCGTGATTTGGGAGTGCGTAAGATGCGGCTGCTGACCAACAACCGCAAGCATCTCGTGGGGCTTCGTGGCTATGGGCTGGAAGTCACCTCGTTGGAGGCTATTCCTCGCGATAATCCGCTTCGCGAGGTTGCGAAGCAAAAAAGACCAAAGCCAAAAGTGCTTAGGTGTGATGATCGCAAGTCGTGCTATGAGATTTTCTGTTTGAAATTCCGAAACGCAGCGAGGACCCCTTATGCCGATTTTTGAATACAACTGTTGCCGTTGCCACCATAGTTTCGAGACCATCGTTCTTTCAGCACGAGAAAAAGTGAGCTGCCCGAAATGCGAGAGTTCCGCGGTGGAAAAGCAACTTTCGGTATTCAGCTCACCGGGTTCGCAATCAGAGAAAACTGTCTCCGCAGGAAGTTGTGGCTGCACACCGCAAACTTGCGGCTGCCATTAATCCGAATTTGGCGGGCTCAGATACCTGGGAAGATCGGAACGGATCCGTTTAAGCGCCTCACCTATGTTCGAGAAAACTCTCTCTTCCACCAACTGCCCGCGCACCCAAAAGTCCAATGACGGCGCGTCGGTGAAATTAATATCGACGTAACGTTCACCCGGCGGTTCGGCCGTGATCACAACTCTGACGGAATAGCCGGCATCGACGATTAAGCCTCGGGCACCGGGCGGCAGCGGAAGACCGTTCTTGATTTTGGCGAGTCTGTCAACCGGATAGGAGCCGACTTCGAGAGAAAAGTAACCCCATTCCCCGGAGCAACCGAGAGTTCTTTGAGCATCCTCGGATTGATATCGACGAGATTCTTAGCCGCCTGGTCTTGGTTGTATCCCTTGAGCAACTCGTAGGCCCATTTCTCAATGATGCCCTTAACCGGCGCAGCGGGCTTCTCGCGTTCTTTAACCGGCCCGCGGTCGATCCACCACTTGGTTTCTTCAAAGGGCGCTGTTTTTCGTCTGCCATAAAGCCTAAGACCAGAGTCTCCGCCTGCTATAACGTCAAACCTTGAAATCTTCCAGTGTGCTTGGGAGCGAAGAGCGATTTCAATTCCGGTAATTTCTTAATCAATCCTTGCTCGTGCGAATATTGAATCAGCGTTTCCAAAACATGGCGATTGGCCTCTAACCCGTAGGGCCAGAATGCGTCTCCAAAAAGCTCCTTTTCTTCCTCTACGTCTGCAAAGGACCAAGCCAGCATATATTTAAGGGCCGAATACTTATACAGCGACTCTTCGCAAATCCTCTTCGATTCCGCAAAGGCCTTGCACAAGCTTTGAGCCACCCAAGGAAACTTTTCGTACACCTCCTCGCGCAGGACAATCGCGTGCATAATTGGAAATATCTTTGTCCGCCGGTAGTAATCCTTTTCCACCTCACGGAAGTTTGCAAACAGTCTCTTCACCTTAGGAGATCGTCGAACAAATGGAGAAGGAATGTGGGCGCAGATTAAGGCATCGAGCTCGCCTTGCTCGAGCATGCTCGATAGCGTTCGATCCGGGCCAATCCATCGAATGTCAATGTCTTTGCCCAAGTCGGGCTTGAGTTTTTCTTCACGGCCCGCATCTTCAACACCTCCAGTAAACCATTTTACTTTTTCCGGCGAGACCCCGTAATCATGCTGTAAAATACCTCTGATCCACACGGCGGCCGTGATCTGGTACTCGGGGACGCCTACACGTCGTCCGATTAAATTCTTCGGCCCTTCAATGCCGGAGTCCGTGTTCACAAAGATGAAAGAGTGTCGAAAGAATCTCGAAGGAAAAACCGGTATGGCGATCAATCGAGGATGACCTCTGTCACGCGACATCAGATAGGAACTCATGGAACACTCTGCAGCGTCGAACTCCTGATAACGAAGCATGCGCCAAAACGTCTCTTCGACGTGGAGCGGCAAATAAGTCAACTCCACGCCTTCGACCTGAACCCTCCCCTCTTGGAGTGCACGCGTACGGTCATATTCCCAACATGACAAAGTCAGAGGGATTTTTCCCCATGATGTTCTCCTTCTCGAAGGTCGTAGCAAGCTAGTGCAGTCTATCAACTTATTCCGGCAAGAAACCTGGAGGCGCCGATAACGAATTGCTCCTTCTCACCTTGCAGCACAACCGCGGCTTCGCCGGAAGCCAGTGTCGTCCGGCGCTCAATCGTATAAGGTTTGCCCTGGAATCTGACCTGCTGCCCTGGGTTGAATCGACTGAGTTTCAAGTGATCCGGTTGCGGATCGATTTTTCCATAGCAATTTTGTTTAATACCACATCCGTGATGAAAGCTTAAGCTCCGGTCGGCGGAACCGTAGGCTCTTCACTGGCGCATAGGGTTTTCGAGCCCATGGAATTGACACCATAAAAACCTCAGCATAAAGTTCCGATGATCAAGGAGAACTGAAGTGCGTATTGCCGTAATGGGCGCCGGGGCAGTCGGCGGTTACTTTGGTGCGAGATTGGCCGCTGCATCCGAATGACGTTGCGTTTATCGCGCGTGGCTCCCACTTGATGGCGATGCGGCAAGAGGGACTGACCCTCGAGAGCCCCCAAGGCAACCGACACATTCGTGACGCTCTGTTCACCGATGATCCCGGTCAAGTCGGCGTCGTCGATCTCGTCCTGTTCTGCGTTAAATCCTACGACACGGAAGAAACCACCGCAAAACTGACGCCGTTGATCGGCGACCGGACGATCATCTTGTCGCTGCAAAACGGTGTCGACAACGCCGACAAGATTGCACAGCGATGGGGAAATGAGCGAACCCTGGCCGGCGTGGTCTATATCGGCTCCCAACTGCTCCGGCCGGGAAAGATCAAACACTCGTCAGGAGGTAAAATCGTGTTCGGTGAGCTGGACGGCCAGGTCCGTGAAACAACCCAAGGCGTTGAACAGGTTCTCACTTCGGCGCAGATTTCATGCGAGGTTAGTAGGGCAATTCGAAATATCCAATGGCGCAAGCTGTTGTGGAATGCTCCCTTTTGCGCCATCAGTTGCCTGACCCGTGCCACTGTGAAAGAAATCGTGGAATCCGATTCGCTAACAAAACTGGCGCTGGATTGCATGACGGAGGTCCGAGCGGCAGCAAAATGCAAGCCATCGATCTCGATCCCGCTTTGTTCGATGAAACGCTTAATTTTTCCAAGAGCCTCGGAGACTTCAAACCTTCGATGCTTCAGGATCTCGAAGCCGGCAAACCGCTTGAATATGAAGCTTTCAATGGCATAGTAATCGAATTGCTCCGCCAAACCGGTAAAAAAGCGCCGACGAACCAAGTCTTCTACGGCGCACTAAAGTATCTGGACAAGAAAATACGAACTGAAAGGTCGCAATAACCATCTGCGGTAAACGGAATCATATGGCAAGAATGTTTTTCTCCTGCTTTTTATCGGTGCAATCCCTTGGGTTTCAGTATCGCCCAGGCCCAAACTGGGAAAGAAGCTTGTCGCCAAAGGCCAATATATTTTTGAGCTCGCGGGCGGCTGCGCCTGTCACAGTGTCCCGAAAGAAACTCCGTACGCGGGCGGTCGCGCTTTTCCGATTCCTCTCGGCACAGTCTACAGCACGAACATCACACCGGACAAAGAAACCGGTCTTGGTAATTGGACCGATCAACAGATTCGCGATGCCATGGTTAAAGGCATCCAACATGATGGCAGCCGAATCTTGCCCGTCATGCCCTACGAAGGTTATTCCGGGATGGCTCAAGAAGATCTCAAAGTGCTTATCGCATACTTGAAAACCTTGAAGCCCGTAAAGAAAGCAACACGCCTCCCCTGAAAAGCTGGGCGCCGTTCTTGCCGCAGCTTGGGGACGCCTCTTACTTAAAGATCTTTGGTCGATTCTCCAGTCCGCCGCCTCAGGCACCGAAGAGTGGAGTCGATAGAGGCCGTTATCTGGTTGAGCACGTATCGCTTTGCGGCGACTGCCACACGCCGAGGAACTCCATCGGCGTGCCGAATCGATCTCTGTATCTTGCCGGCGCCGGCAAGAAAATCGGTCCTCTGGGTCAGGAGGTACCGAACATCACACCCGACAAAGAGACCGGCATTGGTGAATGGAAACGAGAAGATATCACTGAGGTACTTCTGACCGGCACCAAGCCCGACTTAGACAATATTCAAGGCCTCATGGCCGGAGGTCATCGAGCACGGCTACAAGAACATGACCAAGGAGGATGCTCTGGCGATCGCGGATTATTTGAAATCGATTCCGCCGATCAAGAATAAGATCAAATAGCTGCCCGTAGAACGTCGCCCCCACACCGAGGTTCAACTCCGTGGGACTTGTTTCACGACCTCGGCGAGAATCTCATCTGTGTTGACATTTTCCGCCTCCGCCTGGAAGTTTAGGATAATGCGATGGCGCAGAGCGGGATAAATCACCCTGGCGACGTCCTCGTAGCTGACATGGATCCTGCCGTCGGCCAGTGCATTGCCCTTGGCGCCCAGGATGATGGCTTGGGCGCCGCGCGGGCTGGAACCAAACCGGAGATATTGCTTGACTGGAGAGGCGGAGCCATTACCGTTAATTGAGATTGGGCTGCGTGGAATGCACGACGCGCACGACATAGTCCTCGATGGGCGGAGCGATCAACACCTGACGCAGCAGTTGTTTGCATTTGGTTGATCACTTTCCCGTCATCGTCCGGAAGCACTTTCCCCGCATCACCGGTCTCGGTGCCGGTAGTCCGCTTGAGGATCTCCCTCAGCTCCGCGGGTGACGGCGGCGCAACCATGAGCTTGAAGAAGAATCGATCCAGCTGCGCCTCGGGGAGCGGATAAGTTCCCTCAAGCTCGATCGGATTCTGCGTAGCCAGAACTATGAACGGCGATGCCAAGGTGTGGGATTCGCCGAACACCGTCACTTGCTTTTCTTCCATCGCTTCCAGGACCGCAGATTGGGTCTTTGGCGTCGCACGATTGATCTCGTCGCGCGAGGACCACATGGGCAAATATCGGCCCCTTTTTGAATTGAAACTCGCGTCGGCCATTGGCTTCGGTCAAGACCTCTGTGCCGACGATGTCGGAGGGCATGAGATCCGGCGTGAACTGAATGCGCTTGAACGAAACACCCAGGACGTGACTCAAGGATTTCACCAGCAGTGTCTTGCCTCAAACCCGGTACCCTCCAAGTAAGACATGTCCGCCTGCGAAAAAGGCGATCAACACTTGCCTAATGACATCATCGTGACCGACGATAACTTTTCGTACCTCAGCTTCCAACCGTTTAAAGACTTGCTGAAATCTCTCAGGCTCCATCAGGCTCCCTTTCTGGTTCAACGAATAATGCCGCGGTACTCAAGGGCAGCTGTTGTTTCTCCGACGGGGCGTCCGGAACGTAGGCGGGCAATGGGGCATTGCTCACCGGTGCTTTAGGATAGCCCCTGGTTTCTTTTGACGGCGTTACTGATAGTTCCTTCGCCCTTCGAATCTGCGGCCAATTCCTCCGGCAATTGTACGGTTACATAACGGGCCCCATTGACCCCCTCCTTACCTTTGCTCCCCGGTTGGTAAAAGCGCTCCGCCGGAGGCCGCCTGCGGAACTTCTTCGGACCGACTCCTGCCGAGTTTCTCCTGCGAGCCGCCTGGCGTTTCCCTGTCAACTCTTTGCCCGTTTCTTTATCGGGCTTGTTGCTGGGGTCCGGTTGATTATCTTTGCCGTCCCGCTGGACTACTGCTGTTTTTCTTTGCCTTGCTCCTTCGGATCGCCGCGGGCACCTTGCCCCTGTTGCATATCTCTTACTTCGTTCAGCGTTCAGCTCACCTTAGCTATCGCCGCCGGCACCCTGATCTCTGTTTCCCCTCTCCCTTGCCCTTCCTGTGAGGACTTGCTTTGCGCTACCTCCGTCGCCTTTTTCTGAGTCTTTTTGCTGACTACGGGCGGACTGCTGCTCCGAGACCCTGAAGCGTGCTCGAAGCTTCACCGAGAAGAGCGCGGCTTTCTCTCTCTTCTTCTTTCTTTTGTTGCTTCTCTACCTGTTCCAGGGTTTTGTGAATCAGCGTCTGCTTCTCCTGGTCCGCTACGTTCGGCTGCTCGAGTTTCATTGCGAGGGTTCGCAGATCATGGGCCAATGCCGATAGAGGCGGCCTCTGCGCCATTTTTCCGCGAAGCTCGTTAAGCTTCTCGTAGGCCGGAGCCTGACGACTTGATCCCATGAGCGGCATCGAGAGATGAAACAGGGCGGCCGCGATGAGAGAAACTAAGAACGACCAGTAAAAGGACCGTTTGATGCGATAGGGAAACTCACGGCGAAAATCGATCCGCTCCAGGAGTGTCGCGGCCTCCCTGCGTAGACGCCCCACCAAGGCGGCAGGCCACAGGGCCACGTCGATCGTTGCCAGGGTGAGGAAGCGGTCTTTCGCCTTCGTCTTTTCGTCCACGAGTCGAGCAGCGGAACGCACCGAAGGGATCAAAGGACGGGTGCGAACCACCACCGCAAGCAAACCCACGCCGATCAGCCCGCCGCTGAGTAAGAGTAACGTTATCGAGGCGATCCAGGCGCCGCGGTAGAGATAAATCGCGAGGTAGATGGCAACCAGCAGCGGCGGCGAGAAAATCAGGAGAGAATCCCACAGCGCGTGATTTCGTAACTGCGTAACCAACCGACCGACCCGCTGTTCAGGCGACTCTCGGTTCTCTGCATCCGTGGACGTCCCCATGCCGGCTGACTATAGCATGTTGGCGAGACGCCATAAATGCATCGCTAGTCGCGCACAGCGGGTTTGCGACGCGATGGAGGAGTTTCGTTGCGCGGCTGATAGATTTTGACTGCCATGGCTGTGAGACTCCAGGCTTTCCGAGAAATGGTGGGTGCCGTCGTTTTTCGACACGAAATAAAGAAAGGGCACCGAAGCGGGATGGAGTGCGGCCCGTAGAGATGAGAGACCGGGGTTACAAATCGGCCCCGGAGGAGGGCGGGAATGCGATAGGTGTTGTAGGGGCTCGCGGCATACAAATCTTTCCGGGTTAAATTACCGTTAAAGTCTTTGAGACCGTAAATAACCGTGGGATCGCTTTGCAGCGGCATTTTCAGCTTGAGCCGGTTGTGAAATACAGCCGAGACCAACGGCCTCTCGGCTTCGAGCCCGGTTTCTTTCTCAATAATTGAAGCCAGGGTCACGATCTCGTGCGGCGTTAGACCGTTATCCTCTTTTCGCTGTCCCGCCAGCGGCTCCACGCTTTTACGAAACTGCTCCGTCATCTTCAGGATAATTTCTCGGGGCGGGGTTTCCGGAATAAAGTTATAGGTGTTTGGAAAAAGATAGCCTTCAACGCCCTTTTCTTGCAGGCCCAGAGACGAAAGTAGCTCAGGATCATAGGCGGCGGCAAGGAAACTGCTCTTCTCGGACAATGCCCATTTTGGCCAGCAAGTCTGCGACTTCTTTGACCGTGAGCCCTTCGGGAATAGTGACACGCTGGAAGATCCCTTTGCCCAGCACCATACGGTTGAGAACTTCTGACGGCGACAACGGCAGCTCAAAGCGATAGAGTCCCCAGTGAATTTTTTCTCTGATCCGGAATAGCGCGCCCACAGCGAGGAAGAGTCTTTCGTTGCTCACGACCTTTTGGTCCCGCAGCTTCGGACAACCGTCGAGAATGATTCTCCTTGTTCGATGCGAATTTCGACGATCCCGGACTTTGGGGAGACAGAAAAAAATGTAAGGAAAAAGACAACCCCGGCAAACAGTACAGCCGAAACAAAGGCGAGGCAAAAAGTAATGAGGAACGACTTCATGCCCAAAAAATGAAATAACGTGGGGACAAAGACTGGGGTTGCGCAAACGCGCTAATTTTCCGTTAGATTGACTTTCATCCAGCCCTCGATTTGACGCAGGAATCCGGCAAAAGGATCCTCACCGGGCTCCGCGGCAAAATAAGCTTTGCGCGTATAATCCAGGGCGCCGGAATAGTATTCAAACTTCTTCGAAAGTTCTTGAAGAGAATAAAGCCGGTTCGGTAGAGGGAAAGATCGAGCTCGGAGACCGTCCAGTACGAACGGCTTCCTTCCTCAATGTAGTAATTGAGAAACCCTCTCCCCTCTACGTAGCTACGAAAAATCCCGCTCATGAACAGCGCATAATCACCGAGATATTTGCGCAGGGACCTTTCCTTTAAGAGTTGAGTTTCGTCGACCGGCGTGGATGGTTGCTCCGAGAGAATTTCAACCACGCTGTCCATGCGCTTGCCCTTTCGCGAGCGAATTCGATAAAAGATTTTCGCTCTTGGCGAAATCGGTCAGAACGTCCGCCATGTAGCGCGTCACGGCGTTGAGTCGTAGATGCCTAATTGCCGGAAGCTTTGGCGAATGACATCATGAAAGAAACTATGCAATTTGCCATCGGGTGGGCGTTTTTCCATCATGGGTTCATGATACCAAAGTTGCGTTTTCTTGGGAAGATTTTTTGCCTTTGGACCACGGGTGGGGTCGCGAATCCGCCGGCCACTATTACTCTAGCCATTTTCTGCATGAAAGCTATAATGGCGCAGCGTTCTCCAGTTTTCCACTTCGCTAACCCGGAGGAAACCATGGCAAGGGACCTCAAAGAGGATTTTTCCGACTTGATGGCGCATGGGCATCATTTGAGCTTATGTCGATTCGCCAGCGTGACGATTACTTAAAGCCCTTTCGCGTGCTCCGTTGTAAGATCGATGACCAGGTTGACTTCAAGCTCCAGAGACGCTGCGCAGTGCCACCGAGGCGACGGTTTTGATCGAGATCTTCGGAGAGGAGGAACTTGTGGCCGCCAGCGGTCGAGGTTCGGTGCAGGCCGTTGACAACGCCATGAGAAAAATCCTAGAGAAACATTACCCGCAACTTTCCGAGGTCAGGTTGGAGGAGTTCGATGTTCGATTGCTGCACCATGGTGCCATCATCGGGGATGACGAGGACAAAGGCGCCGGCGCGTTGGTTAGAGTGCTGGCTATTTTTCCGATGGCAGCGACCGTTGGGGTACTGTGGGCGTGGCTGCGGATATCCTTCAGGCCAGCGTCAGAATGCATCATTGACGGTCTCGAGTGGAAACTTCGCGGCGAACACAAGCACTAGAATTAAACGATTGCGGCAAGAGTCCCCCAGCTAAATACAAGCTGGGCGACGGTCGGCAGCCAAACTTTCAGTTACGGTAAGGGTGGTCCAGAACTAGCGCCGGGCGCATAAGCGTTTCTCAGATACTCAAACACCATGCGCTGGGTATTAAAGAACGAGCCATTGATCGCGATGGCGGACCGCATGACTTCCGTAAAATTGTCGGCGCCTTTGTAAAAAAGCGGGAGAATTATTTGCTCGAGCTTCGTATAGAGGGGACTGGACTTCCGCCTCCGGGTCGTTATCCCTTCCGTTGGGCTCACCGATTGACCAGCCGGTCACACCCTCAATGTGGCCTTCGATCCACCAACCATCGAGAACACTAAAACTCGGCACGCCGTTCAGAGCAGCCTTCATTCCGCTGGTACCCGACGCTTCCTGCGGTCTAAGCGGCGTATTAAGCCAAACGTCGACCCCGGAACAAATGAGCTTTCCCAATGCCATATCGTAATTTTCCAGGTAAACGACACGAACGTCGTTGTTGCCCAACGCAGCCGCTGCTTCGAAGATCCGGCGAATAATCGCTTTGCCGCCTTCGTCTCGTGGGTGGGCCTTGCCGGCGTAGATCAGCTGCAACGGGCCCACACTGTGCGCTATCTGCTTTAACCGATCCACGTCCGTGAAGAGCAAGTCTGCTCGTTTGTAGGCCGTGGCGCGCCTGGCAAAACCAAGGGTAAAAATCGACTCATCGAGCTGAATACCTGTGAGCCAGCGCACCTGCTGGAACAGCTCTTTCTTCGCCTGCGCATGGGCTTGCCGTATTTCGTGCAGCGGGATTCCGATGGCGTACCGGAAGTAGCAGTTATCGCGACGCCATTCCGGTATCACGCGATCATACAGTGCGCAAAACGGCGCCGACGTCCAGCCCACGGCGTGCACGCCATTGGTGATTGCGGCGATGTCGTATTCCGGGAACATGCGGCGCGAAACCTCTCCATGACGCAAAGACACCCCATTCGCATAGCGGGAGAGTCGAAGCGCCAATTCAGTCATGTTTAGGTCACCATTCACATCACCCCCAGCTCACCGAGAACCGCCGCACGTCGCTCGCCTAGTACCTGGCGAAATCAAGTCGGCATGAAACCGGTCGTGGCCGGCTGGAACCGGCGTGTGGGTTGTGAAAACGCATTGCTGCCGCACCGCTTCTATCTCTGCCTCTGACACACCTTGCTTTAGACGGCGCGCTTGCCCGCTCCTCCAAGAGATGCAACCGTGATGAACGCCGAGTGTCCCTCATTCATGTGGAAGACGCGGACGTTTGAATATCCCAGCGTGCGCAGCATTGCCCAAACCGCCAAACCCTAGAATCGACTCCTGGCACAAACGATAATGCTCATCGCCGCCATAAAGATGGTCGGTGAGAACGCGATCTCGCGGATCGTTGTCATCCAGATCTGTGTCGAGAAATAATAGCGGTACCGCGTGTCCGGTGATGCCACGAAAGGGATACCTCCAGGCGCGAACGCTTACATTTCGTCCTTCGATTGCTATCGATACACGCTGCGGCAAGGGCTCAAGACGATTTTCCGGCGACCATTTGGATGGGCTCTCTAACTGATTGCCTCGCGCATCAAGCCTCTGGTCGAAGTACCCCTTCCGGTGAAGCAAGGTAACAGCCACCATTGGCACCCCAAGATCTGCCGCTGAGCGCAGCATGTCGCCAGCTAATATGCCTAGTCCACCGCTATAGGTTGGGATATCGGAGTCGATTGCCACGTCCATTGATAAATAGGCAATTGTACCGGTCACTAAATGCGATAATTGATTCATAAAGGTTTGTAATTACGATGATTTTCTTCGATTACGGTAAACTTTCTAGCGCTGAAAAGTTTAACACAGATCACCGCTTCCATCAATTAATACGGGCCTGAAATGAGCGTGAAAGAGGAAACAGCGCGGAGCTTTGTCTCCTAGCTGGTAGGCGCCGTATAGTCGGTTCAATGCAATTTCAAGATGGATCATCGGTGGTGGGAGACCTGACCACCATCGGACGCAAGAGTGGCCAGCGGCGGACGGTGGAGCTCCGCTTTACCTATTACCAGGGATGCTTTTACGCTTCATCGAGCCAAGTGGAGTGGAAAGCACTGGTGCGCAGAATATGCTCACGACTCCCGCCGTCGAACTCAAGGTCAAAGGCGAACGATTTTCCTGCACGGCAACCCAAGTAATGGATGGCGAACTGCGCCGTCACATCCTCACACTGCGGGACTCCCAGCCCCGTATGGACCGCGTGGCTTTTGCAATCAAGCCTAGCCCCTGACTTCGCCAGGGAATACACGTTCCAACAGTTCAAATCGTTCAAGCCGTTCAAACCGTCTGCCGGAAAAGTGATTTCTTACTTCTTGGGCTCTTCCTTCTGCTCTTGCACCTTCTTTTCTAGATTCTCTGCCCCCTTTTGCATTCCCTCGTACATCTGCTTTTCCTTCTGCATCCCTTCTTGGATCGCCTTCTGGGCTTCCAGATTTCGATCCGCAGAATCCTTTTTATCTCCGCACGAGGAAACCGCGAATGCCAGCACAGAGATTATTACCAAACGTTGTAGATGTTTCATCAATTGCCCCCTTCGGTCTGTAGTCTAATTGGATTTAGTTAGCAGGAAACGACACGGAGGTGCAACTCGTCCCAGGTCTTGCACTCCGAATTTATCATACGGTTGCGCTTTTTTTCCTGATTGTTCTGTTATCTTTGTACTATTGAACTTATGGTTCGACTCGCGACAAGTATCCTGCTTTTGATCCTGCTCTCGTTTTCTTCCATCTCGGTTTCATCTCAGGCTCCCGCAACAAAACTGACAAATAATCCAACCCCTCACCGTCACCGACGCCGGCAGTTGGAAAGTAATCCAGAAAGGCGTTGAATTTCGCAAAATGGTCTTGGAACGTTCCGAACCCAGTCACTCCATCGATTTGAAGCTTCTTCGTTTTGATACGCGGTTGGTTATTCCTCGGGTCCTGCGCAGCACTCAATTTCAACTCAAGAGCGCCAATGCCAAAACGTTCGCCGAGAAAAGCGGCGCCCTCGCGACGATCAACGGCAGCTATTTCGACAACCGAAGGGAAGCCCCTGGCGTTTCTTAAGATAGCCAGCCAGGCAATCAATGCGCGAATTGCCAAGAACTCTCTTTATACCGGAGTCTTCGGCATCAAGGCCCAGCAACCATTGATTTCGCAGCGCGACGATTTTCTTGCCGAGCAGGTGGACGAGGGGCTTCAGTCCGGCCCTTTGTTGCTCCTCCATGGAACCCTGCAGACAGTAACGGGAATACCGAGCCGAGCCAGCCGGCGCGCCCTGATCGGCATCGATCCGGACCAGCGTTTGGTTATAGCCGTGGCTGATAGTTTGCTTGGCGGGCTTCACTGGCCGGAACTGCAAGAAATCTTCTCAGCCGCGCCGTGGCAAATCCAGGTCACGGATTTATTGAATCTCGACGGCGGCGGCTCCGCTCAGCTCTACGTCAAAACGGGTAAGTTCGAGGAACTCGTGGCGGGGACCGCAGAGGTCCCGGTGGCCATCGGCTTCTTCAACCGCGCTAACTAGTCGAGGGCGAAAAAGGAAACCCGGCTCCACTCGAGGGCCCTGGCTGGAATAACTCCCAGATAAACCGTTCCAAGCACCGCCAGTGTGACGGCAATGTAGAGGTACGGCGACTGGCGAAGACTTTTCCCATCAGCGCCCCCTCCTCCATATACATCGCCACAACGACGCGCAAATAGTAGATCACCGACAAAAGACTGTTGAGAACACCGATGATCGCCAGATTCGTATGCCCGGCAAGGATCGCGGATCGGAAGATATAGAACTTGCCCGTAAACCCGGCAAGCGGAGGAAAGCCGGCGAGGGACAGCATGAAGAGTGACATGGTTGCAGCAAGAAATGGTCGCTTAAATCCCAGTCCGGCAAAATCACTGTAGTTCTCTCGCGGGCCGTCCTGGTCCGTGAGACTGCGCAAGCACGGCGAAGGCACCGATGGTCATGAGCGCATAGCTTACCAAATAGAACAGCAGCGGCGGTCCTCCCCACTCCTCTCCCACAACCAGTGCGATAAGTAGATATCCCGCATGGGCGATACTCGAATAGGCGAGCATCCGTTTGACGCTCGACTGCGACAGCGCAAGCAAATTTCCTACCGTCATGGTTGCGATCGCCATCAGCCATAACGGACCGTCGAAGTCGCTATCGAAGGGCGATAGCTTGTGCATGAGGATGCGCACCCAGGCGGCGAAAGCGGCGGCTTTGACCGCGACGGACATAAAACCCGTGACCGGAGTCGGCGCACCCTCATAGACGTCTGGAATCCAAAAATGAAATGGCACCGCTCCCACTTTGAAAGCAAATCCGATCAATAACAGTAGGACTCCAGCCGCTAGATAAAGCGGCCATTCGGTCATGGGCTCGACCAAATTAGCGGAGATTTCATTGAGGTTGGTCGAGCCCGTGGCACCGTAGATCAACGCGATGCCGTAAAGCAGGAAACCGGTGGCGAACGCGCCCATTACGAAATACTTCATGGCGGCTTCGCTGGACCGGGCGCTGGCACGCCACATGCCGGTCAAAACGTAGACGGCCACGGACATGGTTTCGAGACCGAGGAAGAAGACGATTAGATCGTTGGCCGCAGCCATGACAATCATGCCCACCGTGGCAAAGAGAATCAGGGCGTAGAACTCCCCTTCCTTAATTCTCGTTGCCCTTACGTAGTGAACCGACGCGAGGATCGTCAGCGCCGGCGGCGCCAAGAAAAATCTGCGTAAAGAAGAGTGCGAAATTATCGAGCAATAGAGTACCGCCAAAGGCAGCGTCCTGACTGCCCCACAAAAGCATGGTTTCCACCCCGCAAAGCGCCAACCCCAAAAGCCCGATCCAAGCCAACAGCCCTTTTTCGTTTTCCTTGAGAAACAGATCCAGCAGCATGCATCGACCAACGCCGTCAACAAGACTTGGGCCGCGGGGAGGAGCGGGAGGAGATTAACGTCCATAGTTCGTAGTTTCTCCGCCGGCAGCATTGTTCACGGCTGTCGGCATCCCCTGACTGGCGAAGATCCTTTTGAGGGTCAGATCGACGGCGGGCTTCACTCGACTCAGAAACGGCTGAGGATAGACTCCCATAACGATAATCAATGCCACCACCGGCGCGAGAATGAGGATCTCTCGGCCATCCAGGTCTTTGAGTTTCTGGTTTTCCGGGTTTGTCAGCGGGCCAAAATCACGCGGCGAAACATCCAGAGCATGTAAATCGCGCTCAGGATCATCCCGGTGGCCGCGGCAGCGGTCCAAGCTGGACTCACCGCGAAGGCGCCCAGCAAGATCAGAAACTCCCCGACAAAGCCGTTCAGTCCCGGCAATCCGATGGAGGAGAAGGTCACCAGCAACAAGAGGGCGGAAAAATCGGCAGCTGTTTCCACAGACCGCCAAAGTCTTCGATCATACGGGTATGACGGCGGTCGTAAATCATGCCGACCAACAGGAAGAGCGCACCGGTGGAGAGGCCATGGTTGAGCATCTGATAGATGCCGCCTTGCACTCCGTGCAAATTGAAGACGAAAAGGCCCAGCATGACAAACCCGGAGATGACTGACGGAGGAATAGGCAACCAGTTTCTTGATGTCCGCCTGCATCATCGCCACCACAGCGCCATAGATGATCCCCACCACCGCCAGCGCGATAATCACCGGCGCCGCGGCCAGAGCCGCCGCCGGAAACAAGGGAATCGCGAAGCGCACGAATCCATAGGTACCGAGTTTGAGGAGAATGGCCGCGAGGATAACCGAACCCGCAGTGGGCGCCTCCACATGGGCATCGGGCAGCCAGGTATGGAACGGAAAGACCGGCACTTTGATGGCAAAGGAGAGTGCGAATGCCAGGAAGAGCCAGACTTGCTCATGAAAGGGCAATTGCAAATTATAAAGTTGCAGCAGATCAAACGTCAGGACTTGGGTCAGCTGGGCATGACGGGTTGCCAGATAGATAATCGCCACCAGCATCAGCAAACTTCCCGCCATGGTATAGAGCACGAACTTCAGTGCCGCATAGATGCGGCGCGGTCCGCCCCAGACGCCGATCAGAAAATACATGGGGATCAGCATCACTTCCCAGAACACGTAGAAAAGAAAAAGATCCAGTGCAACGAAAGCACCGAGCATGCCGGTTTCTAAAATCAGCATGAAAAACAGGTACTCTTTGGTTTTGTCCTTCACCGACCATGACGCCAAGATCGCGATGGGCATCAGAAAGGTAGTGAGCAAGACCAGAAAGAGACTGATACCGTCGATGCCGACGAGGTATTCGATCCCGTAAAGCGCATCCATGGCACACGCTCCATCAACTGCATCTCGCCTTTGCTACCGTCAAACCGTTGAAGAATATTGAGCGACCAAAGAAAGGCCAGGCTGCTGAAAAAGAATGCGCAGATGAAGTGAGCCTTGGATTTTTGCCGGGGAACCAACACAAGGAACACCGCACCGATAACCGGGATGGCGAGCAGCAGGCTTAAATCTCCAAGGGCGAATGCGGCCATGATTTATTGTTGTTTAAGGAAATAAGCGAGCAAAGCTAGGGTCGCCGCCAAGAAACCCGCCAGGTAGTGCTGAACATTGCCGGTTTGGATTTCACGCCAGATCAGGCTGAAACCTCTGGCGCCTTTCGCCACAGCATTGACCAATCCATCGATGACTCCGGGGTCGAAAACCTGAGCCAACCAGCGGGAACAATAGGTAAAGGGCCGCACGATAAGAACGTCATAGAGCTCATCGATATAATATTTGTGGAGTAACAGGCGGTAAGGAGCGCCACCTGCCAGGAAGCGAGTCGATCGGGCAGTTTGCTTGCCCGGCCGTAAGCAAAATAGGCGAGCAAAAACCCAGTCCACCGATCGCAAGCGGTGAACAAGGTCAAATTGATTTCGTCGCTCAGCGAGCCATGAGCCGCCTCGTGGACGCCACCGAAGATCGGTTGCAGCCATTGATTCCATAGGCTGCCCCACAAATATTCCGGCGCGCCCAACCAACCCGCAAAGATGGAGCCGGCCGCAAGCACCACCAGAGGCAAGGTCATGACTGCGGGCGATTCATGAATATGGGCCTTCACATGCTCGTCTGCCCGGCATTCGCCGTGAAAAACCAAGAAGAGCTGTCGGAACATGTAGAAACGCCGTCAGCCCTGCGGTCACCCAGCCAATAAACCAGAGCTCCGTCGAGCCGAGCGGGCTGCTGTAGGCTTGCCAAAGGATAGAATCCTTTGAGAAGAAGCCGGCGGTAAACGGCGCGCCCGCGATGGCCAAAGTCGCGATCACATAGGTCCAATAAGTGGTCGGAAGATGGGCCTTGAGACCGCCCATCTTGCGCATATCCTGTTCGCCGTCGAGGGCATGAATCACGCTGCCGGAGCCCAGGAAAAGACACGCCTTGAAAAAAGCATGGGTGAAAAGATGAAAGATCGCGGCGCTGAAAGCTCCGACCCCGACGGCGACAAACATGTAGCCAAGCTGGCTCACTGTGGAATAGGCCAAAACGCGCTTGATGTCGTTTTGTGTCAGCGCGACCGTAGCGGCGAAAAAGGCCGTTGCTGCGCCGATGGTCGCAATCAACGACAAGGTCTCCGGTGCCAAGACGAAGAGGAAATGGAGCCGCGCAATCATGTAGACACCGGCTGTAACCATGGTCGCCGCATGGATGAGGGCGCTCACCGGCGTCGGTCCTGCCATGGCGTCCGGCAGCCAGACAAAAAGCGGAATTTGTGCCGACTTTCCCGTGGCGCCGACAAACAGCAGCAAAGTGATGAGCGTAATTTTGTGCCGGGCTCAATAGGCCGACATGCTTCTGGAGTTCCATGAAGTCCAAGGTCCAGATGCCGTGCCGCCCCAGCTCCGTAACCAGAAGCAGAAGCCCGAGCATAAAACCGAAATCGCCGATGCGATTGACAATGAAGGCCTTGTTTCCGGCGATCGTGTTGGCGTGATCGTGGTACCAAAAACCGACGAGGAGATAGGAACAGAGACCCACGCCTTCCCAGCCGATGAACAGCACCAGCAGATTGTCCCCCATCACCAGCAGGAGCATAAAGAAGATAAACAGGTTCAGATAAACGAAAAAACGAACCATCCCCTCGTCGTGCCCCATATAGCCGAGAGAATAGATATGGATCAGGAACCCGATGCCGGTGACGATGAGCAACATCACCGCGGTCAGGGCATCGACCTGAAAAGAGAGCTTGACTTGAAATGAGCCCGACTCGATCCAAGTATAGACGGTATCTCGAAACACGCCGGTGGCAGGGAGGAGCCAAAAAATATACCAGCGCGATGGCAAACGAAGCCGCCACGGCAGCGCATGCCAACAGGCCGGCGGTCTTTTTTCCCAGCCGAACCCCGAAAAAATATTGACCACGCTTGCCAGCAGAGGAATCAGCGGCATCCAGCGTAGCAAGTCAACGGTCGCAACGGCTTGGGTCGTAGCTACCATTTGAGCAGCTGCATCTCCTGAGGATCCAGGCTCCGCCGATGGCGAAACACCGAAATGACGATGGCAAGACCGATCACCGCTTCCGCCGCAGCCACCGCCATGACAAAGAACACGATGACTTGCCCCTGCATCGAACCCAGGAACCGCGAAAACGCAACGAAGGTCAGATTCACGGCGTTGAGCATGAGCTCGACGGACATCAAGACCACGATCAGATTGCGCCGCACCAGGACGCCGATCACGCCGATGGCGAAAATGACCGCGCTGAGAATCAAGTAGTAGTCCAGCGGCACCATATTCGGCTAAGGCTCCCTCTTGGCCAGAACCACAGCGCCGACGATGGCCACCAGCAGCAGCACGGAAGCGATCTCAAAGGGCAGGACAAAGTCGGTAAAAAGACTCTTCCCCAGCGTCTCGGGACTACCGAACATTTCGGTTGCCGCGACGGATCCGCGGGCGCTCCGCCATTGGACAGGATAAAGACCAGAGCCGCGGCGAGAAGAACTGCAGCCAAAGAACCGAATCCCCACCACAGTTTGCGCCGCGGCTCCGGAGCGGTCGGATTCAGAAACATGATGACGAAGAGAAACAGGACCATGATCGCCCCGGCGTAGACCAGCACTTGCAGCACCCCAGCATGGGCGCATGCAGGATGACAAAGAGAACCGCAATCAAGAACAGCGCCGCCACCAAGGCCAACGCACAATGGACCACATTGCGCAGAAAAACGACCATCAACGACGAGAGCACCAGCAGCGCAGAGATCATGTAAAAAGGATGGCTGAAGCGTCCATGAATCGAGCGAAAGACCTATTGTAGGGCGATAATCACAATCGCGGTGACGATGACACGTTCAACAAAGCGAGCGGGAGGAGCATTTTCCAACCCAGCCGCATCACCTGATCGTAACGAAATCTCGGCACACTCCAACGCAGCAAAATTTGCAGCCAGCAGAAAAACAGTAACTTTGAGGGTAAACGCCCCCACCTGCAGCGCAGTAACCGCCAGATGCGGAAGCAAGACTGCTTCTCCCCACGGAAAGTGAAACCCGTCGCGCATGAGATAGGGCACCTGCCATCCGCCGAAGAACAGAGTCGTCAACCAGACCCGCGGCTGTGACGATCTCGGCGAACTCGCCGGCAAAGAACATCAGAAACTTACCGCCGGAGTATTCCACGTGATAACCGGCAACCAGTTCCGACTCCGCTTCCGGCAGGTCAAACGGGATCCGTTTGGTCTCGGCAACGGCCGCAGTGAAGAAAAGCAGAAAGGCCAGCGGTTGCAGGAAAATGCCCCAAGCGGGCAACCAGCCGATTGTAGACTTGAGGAAGCGCGCCGACTCCGGGAGCATGTCTCGAATCAGAGTTCCTTGACTGCGGGCGATTTCCTGCAACTCGAGGGTGCCGAAAACCATCAGGATGCCGATTACGGAGAGGCCCATGGCGACTTCATAAGAGATCATCTGCGCCGAGCCTCGCACTGCCACCCAGCAAGGAAAATTTGTTGTTCGACGCCCAGGCGCCGATGACGATGCCGTAGACGCCCAACGAACCGATGGCAAAGACATAAAGAATGCCGATATTGAGGTTGGCGACCTGCAGATTGATCACCCGCTCACCGAGCACCAAGACGTCGCCGAATGGAATCACCGCAAACGTTACCAGCGCGGTAAACAACGCCATGCAGGGCGCCAGGTGTGTGCAGGAATTTGTCTCCCTGAGGGGGACGAAATCCTCCTTGGTCAAAAACTTCAGTGGGTCGGCGATGAGTGTGTTGACCAGCCCCATGCCGGCAAAGCCGAGAACCGAGGCACGATTGGCGCCAATACGATCCTGAATGAGGGCGCTGCCTTTGCGTTCGATCCAGCCGAGAATACCGGCAAGATTTAAAACCATGAAAAGGACGAGGAAAGCCTTTACCGCGACGATCCCGATATCAACGATCACTGACTGCTCCGCCTCACCACCCGCAGTTGAATTCCCTGCTCCCCAATCGCCGTATAGTTGAGTCCGCGATAAGCCGGCACTTCATTTGCCAACGCATCAAAGATCTCTGCGGGCGTTGAGTAAGAAACCGTTCGCCTGCTGCATCCAACAGCCGGATGAAGATTTCACGATCCTGCATCGCACCTTCCGGGGCGATTGTCGCGACATTCAGTTTCTGCACCCGCCCGTTTCGGTTGGTGTAAGTTCCTTCTTTCTCCCCGAAGTGCGTCGAAGGCAAAACCACGTGAGCCAGCTGCGCTGTCTCAGTCATGCGAATGTCTTGAACCACCAGGAAAGAAAGCTTCTGCAGCGCCTGGCGAATCAGTCTTTGATCATTGTCCATGCCCATGCAAATCCTCGCCGACGACGTAAGCGCCGGAAAAATGGCCGTCAAATAGTTCGCGCATGAGCGGTTCGAAGCCGCCATTGGAGCTTACGCCCATTTCCCTCGCGCCGCGAAAATTGGGCGAACGATCCGGGCTCATCAAGATCTTCTGGACTTCCGAGAGCTCTCGCTCCTGGTAGAAAACTTCGAGAGCACAGTCTGGGAAAGCCTTCTCATCAGCTTGGCAAACAGAAAAGCCTCTTCGTTCGTGTTTCTTCCCGACAGTATTCCCGCCAAAGGCGTGGCTCACACGCAAACCGTTCAGCACGGCCCCAAGCGCTTTGTCCCATGTCGTCGGTACCAACCCGCCTTCCTGGCGAATCATGCGGCGTGTTTAGCCGTTCACCGCCGGTCAAATCATGGAAACAATAGCGCCCCTCGTCGCGAGAGCCAGTGGCTATTCACCGCTTCGTTGATCCGCGGCTTAAAACGGGCGATGCGGTTCTGGTAGGTTTCGACGCTGACGTTGCAGCCGGTGCTGCAGCCGGGACAGATGGACGGCGTCTTCTGCAGATACCAGACGCGAACTTTGAAGCGGAAATCGCGATCCGTGAGCGCGCCCACCGGGCAGATATCAACGACGTTGCCGGAAAGCGGATTATCGAGAACCGTGTCGGGAAACAACGCGATGGTCGAATGATCGCCGCGATTGACGACCGCCAGTTCGTTGGTGTCGGGTAATCTCCTGAAAGAAGCGCACACAGCGCGTACATTTGATGCAGCGCTCGCCGTCGAATACAACGTTGGGACCGAAAACTTCCCGCTTGCGGTCGTGCTCCTTTCTCTCCTCGAAGCGGCTGCCCTGCAGATCATGCTTCATGTAATAGTCTTGCAGCCAGCACTCCCCGGCCTGGTCACAGATTGGACAATCCAGTGGGTGGTTGACGAGGAGAAACTCCATCACCGCTTTGCGGATTGCCAGAACTTTCGGGCTTTGGGTCAATACCGGACATGCCCTCCGCCGCCTGGGTGTTACAGGCAATTTGGAGCTTCGGCATCTTCTCGACCTCGACGAGACACATGCGGCAATTGCCGGCAATGGAAAGCTTCTGATGATAGCAATAGTGCGGAATGTCGATGCCGATCTCCGCCGCCGCCTCGATGACCGTCTTGCCTTTGGTCGTAGCGACCTCCTTGCCGTCGATGGTGAGCTTAATCGGATCCATAAAAGCTAAAAGTTATCTTGGAACGCTGGAATGATGGAATATTGGAATCATGGGCCACCCCAACATTCCACTATTCCAATTTTCCATTATTCCATTCTTACTGTGCAGCGCTTTTGCGCGATGTGTTCCTCAAACTCTTCGCGATACTTTTTTATAAACGCCGCCGCCGGCATTGCCGCCGCGTCGCCAAAGGGACAAATGGTATTGCCCATGATGTTACTGCTGACGTTGAGAATCAGATCGAGATCGTCCTTGTCGCCCTTCGCCCTGCTCGATGCGGCGGAAAATCTTTTCCATCCAGTGACAGCCTTCGCGGCACGGGCTGCATTGACCGCACGACTCATGGGCGAAAAACCGCGCGAGGTTCCACGCGGCCCGAACCATGCAGGTGGTATCGTCCATCACGATAACGCCGCCCGAGCCGAGCAAACTTCCTGCGGCCTGGACGGATTCGTAGTCGAGATTCACTTTCTCAACTCCGTCAGGGCGCAGCACCGGCATCGAACCGCCGCCGGGAATGACGCCCTTGAGTTTTCTGCCGTTGGGCACGCCGCCGCAATCTTCGTCAAGAAATTTCACGAATGGATAGCCCATCTCCAATTCATAGACGCCGGGCTTGCTGATGTGGCCGCTCACGCTGAAGAGCTTGGTGCCTTTGCTCTTTTCCGTGCCCATGGCTGCGTAGGCAGCCGCGCCGTGCTCGATGATCCAGGGAAGCGCCGCCAACGTCTCGACATTGTTGACCACCGTCGGGCAGCCGAAAAGACCATGGGTCGCCGGAAACGGCGGTTTAAGCTTCGGCCACCCTCTCCCGCCTTCCAACGACGACAGCAGCGCCGTTTCTTCGCCGCAAATGTAAGCGCCGGCCCCTCTGTGAACGATCACGTCTACATCGTAACCTGATCCGAGTATATTTCTGCCTATGTAGCCGGCCTGAGTAGCTTCATCGACAGCGCGTTCGAGGACACCGGCGCCGAACGCGAGCTCGCCGCGAATATAGATGAAGGCCGTATGCGACTGAATCGCGTAGGCTGCTATAAGCGTTCCTTCGACGGTCGCGTGGGGATCCTTCTCGATGAGCAATCGATCCTTTGAATGTCCCGGGTTCGCTTTCGTCCGCGTTACAGACGAGATATTTCGGCTTTGGGCTGTCTTTCGGGACGAAGCTCCACTTCATGCCGGTGGGAAACCCAGCGCCGCCGCGCCCTCTCAACCCCGAGGCCTTGACTTCCTCGATCAGCTGCTCCGGTTTCATACTCTGAACGACTTCTTCCCACGCTCGATAACCGCCGCGCGAACGATAAACCGCCAGCGCATGCGAATCCGGGACATCGATATTGCGTAGAAGAACTTTCTCCATGGCTAACAAGAAACCGACTTATTTTAGTGAAGCGAGTATCTCGGTTACCTTCTCATCCGTAAGGTTCTCGTAATAGTCGTCGTTGATCTGCATCATCGGCGCCGTGCCGCAGGAAGCCAGGCATTCGACTTCGGACAGCGTGAACCTTCCGTCCCCCGTGGTCTGTCCGAGCTCTATATCCAGCGTTTTCTTCAGGAAGCTCGTCAGCTTTTCGGCGCCGCGCAACGCACAGGGCAACGTGCGGCAGACCTGAATATGATGCCGCCCGATAGGCTTCGTGTTGAGCATGGTATAAAAACTCACCACGCCTTGAACCCGCGCCGGCGACTGGCCCATGAGTTGCGCAACGTACTCGATCGCTTCTTGCCCGAGATAGCCAAATTCCTTTTGCGCGAGACAAAGAACCGGCAGCATCGCCGCCTCTTTCTTGGGATAACGTGCGATCGTTTCCTCGAATTTCTTATAGGTCTCGGGCGAAAACTCTAGAGCCATATTCTTTGAAACTGAGGATGGAGGATGGAAGATGGAGAATCGTTTTGCTCTTGCACTCTATTTCGTCCATCTTCAATCCTCGATCCTCCATCTTCTCTCTCAACGATCGCACTCACCGCCGATCATGTTAACCATACCGAACGTGGGAACAATATCCGCCACCATGTAACCTTTGATCATCTCGTGAAAGGCACCCATGGCAATGAAACAGGGCGGCCGCACTCGGATGCGATAGGGTCGACCGCCGCCGTCACTCACAATATAGAAGCCCAGTTCGCCGTTGCCACCTTCCACGGCGAAATAGGTTTCACCGGGCGGCACATGGATTCCCTCCATAATGATTTTGAAATGATGCATCAGCCCTTCGATGCTGTTATAGACCTTTTCTTTTTCCGGCAACACGAAGCGCGGATCGTCGATCCAGACGGGACCCACCGGGATCTTCTGCAGCGCCTGATCAACAATTCTCATGCTCTGCTCGATCTCCTGGATGCGGCAGAGGAACCGATCATAATTATCGCCCTTGCTCCCTAAAGGAACATTGAAATCGAGCTGGTCATAAACCAAGTACGGATAAGCCTTACGCACATCGTAGTTGACGCCGGTGGCGCGCAGGATCGGACCCGTGAGACAGTAAGCTAACGGCTGTCTCTTGAGAGATCGTGCCGACGTTCGACATTCGGTCAATAAATATTCGGTTGCGCGAAAGTAAGCGATCGCAGTCGTTTAGTAATTTCCGAATGGTCTTGAACGCCTGGCTCACCCGTTCGGCAAAACCCTGAAGCAGATCATGCTTGACGCCGCCGATGCGGACATAGGTGACGGTCAAGCGCGCGCCGGTCAGACTTTCAATGATTCTCATGACCAGCTCGCGCGCCTCGATCATATAAAAGCCCACGGTGATGGCACCCAGCTCTGATGCCGCCATGCCGCAGCAGGTGAGATGATCAAAGATGCGCGCCAGCTCGCTGATGATCACGCGGATATATTGGCAGCGGGGAGGGATCTCCACGCCGATAAGTTTTTCCACCGCCAGGGCATAGCCGACGTTGTTGATCAGCGAAGAGGCATAGTTCAGTCGATCCGTATACGGGATCACCTGTGTCCAGGTCACCTGCTCGCAACTCTTGTCGAAACCGCGATGGAGAAAGCCTACCTCGACATCGCATTCGAGGACTTTTTCGCCTTCGAGCTTGAGATTGAACTTGATGGTTCCATGGGTCGCCGGATGGGAGGGTCCCATCTGCAATTCCATGATTTCGAGGGGTAGCTCTTGTGAATCAGCCTTCATGGTTTTTCGAACCGGGACGCGATCAGGTCTTCTGACCCAGGGCTTGTTTCAGCATTAGCAACTTGTTGCGGGACCGTTCATCGACGAAGGTCCCGTCCACCGGGCGCTCCGGAACTCGTGGCTGCCAGCAGATTGACCGGATAATCCTTGCGCAGCGGATGACCTTGAAACTCTTCATAGAGCAAGACCCGCCGGAGATCGGGATGATCGATGAAGCGAATGCCGAACAAGTCCCAAACCTCCCGTTCGAGAAAGTTAGCGCCTTTCCAGAGCGGAGTTAAGCGATTCCACGGTCGCATCTTCTTCGGGCACGGGAACTCGCACACGGAGCCTTCGCCCGCCCTTCAACGGAACAACTTGATAGACGACCTCGAAGCGCGGTTCTTTTACCTTCCAATAGTCCACGGCGGTAATGTCGCTGAGAAAATCTAAACGCAGTTGCGAATCTTCCTTGAAAAAGCGGAAGCTCTCTCTCAACCCGGCCCGGTCGAGCATCAAAACATCATCACCCTGAAATAGCAGGCGCGTCCAGAACTCTCCGGCCAAGTTTTTCTTTAATATAATCTAGCTGCGCGCTCGACTCAGACATAGGCAATCAATCCCATTCCAGGGCGCCCTTTTTCCATACGTAGATGAACCCGATCAAAAGTATGCCGAGAAAAATGCCCATTTCAATTAAACCAAAAGCCCCAGCTGACGAAAGAGAATCGCCCAAGGATAGAGGAAAACCACTTCGAGATCGAAAATCAAAAACAACATCGCCACCAAATAGAAGTGCACTGGAAAAGCGGATGCGCGCGTCGCCGCGGGGAGGGTTACCGGACTCGAAAGGTTCCGCTTTGACCGGATTGGGCGATTTCGGACCCACTTTTGGGCGACAAAAAGCAACGCGAGTACGACGGCTCCCGGCCAAGCCGAACAGGACAAGTAGGGGAAAATAGGGGTGATCCATGAATCGGTGGCTAATAAAAAAAACCGTACCGCCCAATTGAGGGTACGGATTCAGAGCCGGTGACAACCGGCAGCTAAATTTTTCTAGTGGAAAATGGCGTGGTTGTCAAGGTAAGGGAGGATTCAAAGCACTCTGCCAACGGATTCATCAAAGATCATGATGACGTTGACCTGCCGCGACCGTCGGTGCTAATCCTCTGACGTTCACGGAGAATCGCTTAGGGATCCGGCTGAGGAGCATGTGCGCTGCAGATTCATCAGAGTCGTCGTCGCTGCCGGTTTCATGTGGCTCGTTCTTGTTGCGGGCGGGAGCCATGCCCAGTCGATCGTCGACGGCGCCAAGAAGGAAGGCCGGGTTGTCTTCTACGCCTCCATGGAAGCGCAATCGGCGCAACGGTTGGTCGCCCAGTTCGAGAAGAAATATCCATTTATAAAAGTCGACGCGACCCGCATCGGCTCCGAGCGAATGGCCACCCGTCTCGTCGCTGAAGCCCAGGGGCGCAAGGTGCAAGCCGACCGTCGTGAATCAGTCGGGATTTGACTTTTACGGTGTTATGCAGAAAGGCATCTTCGAGATCTACCAGTCTCCCGAGCGCGCGGCCTTGCCGCCTGAATACAAAGATGAGAATGGCTTGTGGACAATCAATTCCGCCACACTGAACGTTATCGGCTACAACACCAAGCTCGTGACGCCGGCGAGTGTTCCCAAGAGCTTCTGGGATCTCACGGATCCCAGGTGGAAGGGCCAGCTGCTGATGGACGAGAATGAGAGCAAGTGGATGGCCGGAATGATGACGTATTACGGTGAGGCCAAGGTGATCGAGCTGCTCCGCAAGCTCGCTACCCAAGAAATACAATTTCGCGTCGGTCATACCTTGCTCCAAACATTAGCTGCCGCTGGCGAGCGCTCCATCGTCGCAGTCGCCTTTGCCAACGGAGTAGATCGTCTGAAGAAGGAAGGTGCGCCCATCGATTGGGTCGCCGCCGACCCGATCATCGGTCTCACTTTCGGTCTCGGATTAGTAAAAGACGCGCCGCATCCTAACGCCGCCCGCCTGTTCATCGACTTCCTACTTTCGCGCGAAGGCCAGGAAATTCTAGCCGCTGTCGGCTATTACGCGCCGCGCACCGATGTTGTCTCGCCGCTCATGAAGCAAGCACCGCCGAAAATGAAAGTGGTTCCGCTGCCGATGACCTTGGCGACCCGCTGCAACGAATACTTCCAGACCTACCGAAAAGTGATGGGACTTAAGTGACACTCTTGCCGTGAGTTATTCTGATAGGGAAAAGGGAGATCACCGTGCTTTACGAAGCGGAAAAAGGCGACTTCAATCTGGCCCTCGCCGGGGACACGATGCTCACGCGCAAACTTGCTCCTTTCAGGGAGGAAAGGTTTTTGGGACTTCGTCAGATTATGACCGGCTGCGATGCGGCCTTCGCTAATCTCGGAAGGTACGGTGCACACCTGGGACGAGGGGACACCGGGAATCACGCAGGGAACCTTCATGACGACGGCGCCGAAGCTGCTCGAAGACTTGAAATGGCTCGGCATCAACATGGTTTCCTGCGCCAACAATCACGCTTTCGACTATGGCGAAGACGGCGTGCTCGCCAATATTCATCATTTGGACGAAGCAGGGATGGTGCACGCCGGCACGGGTAAGAATCTCGCGGAGGCCAGGGCGCCCGGATATCTCGACACGGCCAACGGTCGCGTCGCCCTGATTGCCGCAACCGCCACGTTCCGGCAATGGAACCAGGCCGGCGAACAGCGGCCGGATTTGCGCGGACGGCCGGGAATCAATCCGTTAGGATTTGAGACCACCTATCGTGTGGACAAAGCGGCGTTTGAACAACTACAACGCATGAGCCTTGAGCTCGGTTTCGAGATGAACAAGGAAAGAGCGCGCAAGCATTTTTATAGCGACAAGGAAATTCCCGACGACAAAGCAGCGGAGCTGGTCCTGTCGGGAATCGCTATGTGCTGGACAAAGGTTTTTCGATTGCGACCAAGGCCAACCAACGCGACCTCGACGATAATCTCAGATGGATCCGTGAGGCGCGCCGTCAAGCGGATTGGGTGGTGGTGAGCGCTCACTGCCATGAGTTCGGCGGAGAAACTCTGCTAACCGCGCGCACGCGAGGGAGCTGGAAGAAACGGCCGACTTTTTCACGGAATTTGCACACCAAGCAATCGATACGGGCGCCGACGTTTTCGTCGGCCACGGCTCGCACTTTCCCATGGGAGTTGAAATTTACCAAGGCAAACCGATCTTCTATAGCGTGGGGAACTTTGTCTTCCAGAACGAGACCGTCGGATTCTTTCCCGCCGACGCCTACGAGCGCTTCGATCTGGACCTTAGGGCAACCCCGTCAGACTTTTTGGATGCCCGCACCAGCGGCGGCAAGAAGGGCCATCCCAGCGACCCTGCCTATTGGGAAAATATGTTCGCCGTCTGCCATTTCGACAAAAAGACCCTCAAAGAGATCAAAATCTTTCCCATCGACCAAGGCTTCGGCCGCCCCCGTCCCCAGCGCGGCCGGCCGCTGCTCGCCGAAGGCGAAGTCGCCAACCGTGTCATCGAACGGGTAACACGCCTTTCACGCCGTTACGGCACGAAGGTTTCGAACCGTGACGGCGTGGGTGTCATCGAAATCCTGATACATGCGCCCTGATCTTGGCTATATTTATCTGCTTCTTTTCACAGTCAGACAGCATTTTGTTGAAAGAGAAGTACGACAAGAAGCGACTGCAAGATAATTGATCGACTACGGGATGCCAATTGGGAATAAGTCACGTATGGCGCGCCGGACTTTTATAGTTCTTGTCCTTTCGGCGCTATCGTTTAGTGGCGATATTTTGAATGCTCAAGAGGCTACACGCGAAGAGACAAACGAACAGATACTGCTAAGGAAGCGCAAGGAACAATCCATAGAGAAAGTCAGAGGCTCCAAGCATCTAAATCCTCCTCAGCCCGGGGCGATGCTGATCAGTGCCTGCCCCAGAATCTTCTCTGAGAGCGGAACTGTATCGCCGGCAAAGAGCTCGGGTATTCGATCGCCCAATAGACAAGTCCTTGCTTGGTCTGTGGCTATCTTGCAAAAAATCCCGAACTCGTACGCGGACAGGTGTTTTTACGGAACGAACAGACTGGCCAGCGAGAAACAATTTTTGAAACACGAACTAAAGCAGGAAAAATCATAAGCACGGATCCTCATTTCACCGATCCCACTTACAACATATTTTGCGTCGTTGACTGGTCACCGGACGGCAACTATCTCCTGGTTCAGGAGGTACTCGGACACGTGTACTCTGATGTATGGGGTGATTCGTATTGGGTCTACAATCGAATGCGTCATCAACGGGATCTCATAGCGTTGAAACCTCTTAAACAAGCAATCGAAAACTACTGGCAAAAAAAGGCTCTTGATTTCCGCGAGATCAGATACCAGGCCCTTGCTGTTGGGTGGGAGGGGAGAAAGTCCAATCGAGTAGTGTTCACGGCGTTTACCTTTAACCAGGAGCCGGCGTTCTTCCTTGGAATATGGAGCGTAGCGTTAACGGGTAGGGACCCTAAGCTTTTAGCTGAAAAGGAGGATGGATTGATTGTAGGGCGGTTTGGGCAAATCGTCGATGCTCCCGAATAAGGGACATATCCAATTCCCGGCGCCGCATCGGCGCTTACACGTGCATTAATAGCGCCGTAACTCGCGCGCCGTTCGCCGCCCGGATCGCCGATGCGTACATTCCCACTTGCCGCCGGTAAGCCGGTTCATTGCCACGGAACTCTTCGTCGGTCTTGAAATCGATCACCGTCCAACCGTCCGTTTGCTCGAAGGCGAGATCGATTACACCCTCGACGAGCAAGCCGTCAGGATCGCGCCATGCGATCGGAGCCTCACGCCGACATCGGCCTTGGTGCGCGGCTTGGCGTGCGCCATCGAAGACCGCATGCGCGAGGGCGGTGTGCACGCTTTCCGAAGCGGCATCGATCTCTTCTGGAGCAGCGCCCAGTACGCGGCCGTGAATGGTTGCGAGACGTTGGATCGCGGCCAGATCGCCATCGAGCGGGACGCTCGCAAGAACGGCGTGTACCAGCGCCCCGAAACGAGGACCGGACGGCCTGTTGGCCGCGCGCGGCAGCTCGACGATTTCCACAGGCGGGAGCTTCAAGTCCGGCACTCCATCGCCGGCGGTTTTCGCCATCTGAGTCACGGTTCTCACTGACGACTGAGGCTCTGACTGCCCAGGGCTAGCGCCTGCTGGCGCCGCTCGCGCCAGGAATTGTAAGCGGCAAGACCCGATTCGACGATATCCGGCGCGACGTCCTTCACGATCAGCTCGGGCCGGCGGATGCCGAGCGGCGCCTCCGCTCCAAGCTTCAGGGCGCGTGGATCCCACCAGACGACAGAAAAGTCGACGGCCCCGGAAGCACCTGTCCTGCGGACGTGCAGACCGGGAGAAACTGTGCTCGTTCCCGCGCTGCCGAGGGGCCGAACCAATACCGAATCTTTCGATTTGAACTCCACGCAGCCGGGCGCTTGAATCTGCTGCCGCCGCGCTTCCTTGGGCGGGTAGACGGCTGTGTTGAGCGGCTGGATCCAGCCTTCCTCTCTTCATCGCCCACGGCGGGGATCACCAGCAGGTCCCGCGCGCGGGTTGCGGCGACGTACGCCACCCGCGTGCCCTCCGCCTCATCGCGCAGCAATTCCTCGTCTTCGTGCTCAAGCAAATCGGCCGGCGCGCAACCGGCAAGGCGGATCGCGCACACCCGGCGATCGGAATCGATGGCGCGGCTGGCGACGGACGCGCGCAGTCTCGCCGTCATGTCCGCAAGGATCACGATTGGAAATTCCAGACCTTTGGCTTTATGGACCGTCATCAGCCGGACACCGTCGCTGCCTTCCTCGAGGATCGGTGCTTCCCCGGCTTCGCCGCTCTGGGCCTGCTCTTGCAGCTCGTCGATGAAACCCCGAAACGAAAGGCCGCCTTCGGCCTCGTAGCGGCGCGCCAAATCGCCCACGTGCGCAACATTGGCGAGCACCTGCTCGCCGCCATGCTCGAGGGCAAAGCCGACGTGCGCCCGGGTGGATTCCGAGCAGCGCGGCAATCGTCGTCGCCACCGGCACCCGATTCCGCGAGCGATGGAGCCGCTGCAGGAGCTGCAGCGCTTCGACAATGGGAGCGAAGTTTGCCGGCAAGTCACTCGGGATGCGAAACGGATGAAAACGACCGGGCGAGCTGGCGATACTCCAGCAGCTCTTCGTCGCTGATCGCAAACAGCGAACCGCGCAACGCTGCAAACACCGACAGTTCGTCTTCCGGCCACTCGATGGCGGCAAGCGCCGCACGCAAGGTCTCGATCTCCGCGCGATTATGAAACGAGCGGCCGCCCACCAGCAGATGGGCGATGCCGCGCGCTTCCAGCGCCTCGACGTAGGGCCGCGTCATGTCCTCCTGGAAGCTGACGAAGCGGCGGAACAGCAGGCAGATATGGCGCGCCTGAATCGGCACGAGGTGCTCCGTCTCGCCGGGCCTGAAGCCCGGGCCGCAGTCGGCGCCAGAGTCCCTTGCGCCGCCGACGGGCCGTTCGGCGATTTTCCAGCCGCTCTCATTAACGAGCCAATCGATAAACGCGCCAACGGCATCGGGAAGCGACTTCTCAATGGCGAGTGTTGGCGAGTCTCCGGTAACCATAGGGCTCGGGCACAGGAAGCACGACAACCGACGGCTGTTCTTGGGAATCGTTCCGAAACGGCTCGAGCGGCACGTACTCTGCCTGCAGCATGTCAGGATCGCCGGTCATCAACGGCGCGAAGGCAGTGTTGATGGCGCGCTGGATGTTCGGCCGCGCGCGAAAGCTGGTGCGCAACGTCACGCGTTTAGCGCCCGCCGCCTGCAGCATCTCGTATACGCTGCGATAAATCCCCACATCCGCGCGCCGGAAACGATAGATCGACTGCTTCGGGTCGCCCACCAAAAAGAGCTTTCCGGAAACCGGGCGAGTTTCACGCCAGCTTGTCTCAGCCGGATCGCCGGCCGCCAGAAGCAACAGAATCTCGGCCTGCAGCGGATCGGTGTCTTGGAACTCATCCACGAAGATCCGTTTGAAGCGCTGTTGGAAGCTCGACCGCACCTCTGGGTTATCCCGGATGAGATCTCGCGTCTTGAGCAGGAGGTCGAGAAAGTCGAGGGCGCCGGCCTTGGCTTTTGCGGCTTCATACGCAAGCACACAGCCGCGCAGTTCGCCGCGCAGCGCGGCGGCAAGATCGGCATTGGCATCCGTCTCAAAATCCGCCAGAGCGTTCTGCAAGCTTTCCCGCGCTCTGCCAGACATCATCGCGGAGGACGCCGCTGCGATAATTTTTGCCGCTGCCTTTGCGCGCGTCTTTAAAGTTGCGATTGCGACCCAGCTCGATGAGGCCCGCCTCGAGGCGATCGTAGTCGCGGGTTGCTACAGATTCGGTGCGACGGATCTCGTCTGCGAGCTTTCTGGCCGCCCAGCAATCCGCGTACAGAGTGTCGTAGGCACAGCCGGGCGGCTCCAACAACTTGGTGAAGCTGTTCAAGAGCTGAAGCAACTCGTCGATCCGCGATGAGCGGTCGAACGGCGGACGCTGCCACTCGCCGTCGAAATCGCGCCATTGGATCAGCTCCCAGCCTGCCCGCCGCAAGCGATCGATGGGACCGTTGTCGCCATCCGCTTGGGCCGTCAAAACCGCCGAAGGTCGGACGGCGGAGCGAGCGCTTGACACCTTCGGATGGATCGGCAAGCCGGTTTTCCAGCCAGTGGTGGAATCCTTCATCATACATCCGCTCCGCCTGGGCTTCGGTCAGAACGGTAAACAACGGATCGATCCGCGCTTCCACCGGACGCTCCCGGAGCAGGTCCGCGCAAAAGCCGTGAATGGTGCTGACTTGCGCTTCCTCGAGCTTCTGCCGAGCGCGCGGTCGAGCCGCTCGCGCTGCGCGGAACCGCTTGCAGAGTTGCCTCTCGCCTCTTCGAGGGCCTCGCGCAGACGGAGCTTCAGCTCGCCGGCGGCCTTTTTCCGTGAAGGTAACGGCGACGATTCCCGTCACCTCGGCCCGGCCGGTTTCAATGACGCGGACGATGCGCCGCACCAGCTCGGTGGTTTTGCCGGTGCCGGCGGCGGCTTCGACTATCAGTGTGTCGTCGAGCGCCGTCGCGATCTGCTCGCGATCGGCTTGATCGGCAAGCGCCGCACTCATGGTCGTCCTCTCAACTCGATCAGATCGGCGATTTGCTCGCGTGATTTGCGGCGCGCTCGGCGCTCCTGGTTCGGACCGCACACCGGCAGGAAGTCGCAAAACGCACAGGCTCTTTCGGCTGGCGCTGGCGGGCAGCATGCCGAGCTCCACCGCCCGGTCGATAATCTCCAACGCTTCAATGCCCATACCGCGGCTCCGCTCGTTGATGGGCACGTTATGTTCGGTGAACCCGCCCGCGGTGGTGCAGTATGAAAAGCGCGCGCTTTCTACGGTGCATCCGGTTGCCGCCTCAACTGCCAGACTATAGATCACCGGCTGGAGCTGCTGGCCATGGCCGATGATCGATCCACGCTCCGAGCGATTTTTCGATGTCTTGTGGTCGGTGACTCTCAGAATCTTCGTGCCGGGCTTGCGCTCGATCAGATCGATCGCGCCGCGCAGAAGGAATCGGTTGTCGATGGTGACCGGCTCGCGCCGGCTGTTCGGGTCGCGGCCGGGTGCATCCGGCAGGCCGAAGCCAAACTCAAACAACCACGGCTCCCATCCCTTGCTCTCGGCAAGGTTCCGTGCCCAGATGTGCAAATCGGTGCGGATGCTGGCAACTTCGTCCTGCCACACACGGTCTACTGCCGGCGCGAGCAGCTCGGCGTAGTTTGCCGCGACTCTCGTCAACGTGGCATCGAGGATCTCTAGCACCCGATCCATGGTCGCCGTCGCCATCGTCATTTGACCGTTGCTGCAAAGCGCGAAAGAATTCAGCCAGCACCTCGTGAAATAAGCTGCCCTTCGTGAGGGGATCCATGCGCTCGAGCGGCTCGGGATCTTCCAGCGGTTGCGAGGTGATACATGGCCGAAAGCAAAAACCGATAAGGACAGTAGGCGTAGTTCTGCAGCGCGGAGACTGGAGTATGGGCGCGCGCCCAGCCGCTGCGATCTGGAGAAACGGCCGCGTGGCGTCCGTGACCCGGACGAGCCCGTCATAGTGCGACCATGGCGGCCTTCCACGCGGCCCAGCGCTCGCTGGCCGAGCGCCGGACATAATCGTTCAGCCGGAGCATGTAATGCGCATGACCTTTCACGTTCTCCTCGCTCCGCATCAAAAGGCGCAGCACCGACAAGTCATGCTCGAAGTCGTCGATGGCGTCTTCGGGGCGCTGAGGCGCCGGCCACGCGAGGCTCGCATTTGCTTCTTCCGAAGCTTGAGCTCGAGCGTCTGATGGTCGGGGATGCGGCCGGTCACGGCGCGCATGACTTCGAGGGCGTAGAACGACGGGACCCGCGCGCGGGCCTCCGCGGTCTCGATGCGCGGGAACGAGACGTATAACCGCTCGGTCGCCACTCCGACCGCGAGGCGCAGCAACAGCCGTTCATGTTCAGCGCGATCGTCTTGCAGGGTTAGCGTGCCGCCAACCTCGTGCCGGAGATCGTCCAACAAGAGAGGATCCTCGCGCAGCTTTTGCGGAAACAATCGCTCGGCTAGTCCCGGCACGAATCCAACGCGGACGGCGCGGCCGCGGACTTGGTCTGGGCTGCAGACCAACACCCGGCCGTACCTATGCGCGGGCGGTTCCACTTCCAGCGCTGCCAAACGATCGGCAAGCACGTCGCGCACTTCGGTTAGGCTCACCGGTCCCACGGCGGCCATGGGACGCAGATCGGCAAGCACGCGCAGCACGAATTCGGGGCGCCGGAGCACCTGCGGCGCAAATTCTTCGAGGCGCTGAATCCAATCGCCCCACGTGAGCCTGCTTGGGCCACGCAGACATCTCTTCGATGAGCGGCAGCGCGAAAGCGCGCAGATGCGCAAGGTTCTGTCGCTCGCGTTCCAGGCGAGGAATGCGCGGCGAGTCCGGTTGCTCGGACGTCAGCTCGCGAATCTTTAGGTCGTACTCCGCCGCCAGTCCGTTTAGCCGCCGTGTCCAGCGCTCGCTGCCACCGATGACGGCGGATTCAACCAGCAAGCTTTCCCACTTCCACGGCGCTCTGAGGCTGCCGGCCACCACAGCCTGGTCGCCATTGATATTGGTAGTGGCTAGCTGGTCGTCGTCATCACTGCCGTCCGGTTCTCCGGCTGCGCGCTCCGAGAGGACGCCGAAGACGTCGTCGCGTGAAGCCATCCATGAACTGCTCGGAGCCTTGCCGGAATCGTCCAGTGAAGGCACCTGGGCGAGAGAAAGATATTCGGCAAATCGTTTGGCGGAGAAATTGTCGGTTGCGCAACTCAGGATGGCGAGAAAGGCTCGGCCTGTAGGATCGGGACGACGAGTGCCGCGATCGAAGTACGCGGGGACCCTAGCCCGTGCCAGCGCATGTTCCAGCAACCCGACGTAGTGCTGGGTCGAGCGGATGACGATCGCCATCTCGTCGAAGTGGACGCCGCGCTCGGCTTCTTTTAGGATTCGGCGCGCGATCTCGATGCATTCGCGGCCTTCGCCGGGCGCCGAAAACCACACCAGTTCACCCGTGCGGGTTCTCTCCGGCGGCGGCTCTTTTGAAAACAGATAACGCGCAAGGTGGGTCAGATCGTTCTGTTTGGCTTCTTCAACGACCTGGAGTCCCACGCCGCGCTTCTTGAGCTCGCTCACGGTAGAGGCGTCGCCTGCCGGCACGGTAATCATGACCTGCGGCGACTGCTGAATGAGCGCCCAGAGAAACTGCGCTTCGATTTCGGATTCGAAAGGGACATCGAGCAGCAACAGACGGCATCGGCGGCCAGCCGGCCACCGGCGAGCCCAGCGCCCTGGTTGCGGTCTCAAACAATGAAGCCCGATCGCTGGCGCCGGCCTCGTTGAGGAGGATTTCAACCCGGTCCGACAAGGCGGCAAGGGTCAGCTCCCGCTGCGCGGCAGTCGGGCCAAATCAGAGCTGGCTATGGCAGCAAGTCTCAAATCGAGCAACGTACGCGCTAGCGCTTTCGGAAACCCGGGTGTCTGGGAGACAGGCGAGAAATACTCCAGCGCGCCAGCGCTGCGCGCCTCGAACGCCGCGCGCGTCGCAACCGCTTCGTGTCCCAGCGCCGTCGTGGGCGCACGTTCGCGAGCGGCCAATTCCAAAACGGCCAGCCGAGCTGCGAGCTGGGTAAAAGAGAGTCTATGGAGTCCAAACGTCGCGCCTCTTTCCAGCGCAATCGTGCGCGCGAGATCGTCCACCGAGCCGCGTGAAGCGCCAAGAAGCAGCACCTCCGCGCCGGGCTCGAACCGCTCCAGAAACCGCCGCGCCTCGCGTAGGCGAACCGCCGCCGATCCTGACTGAATAGCAGTGACGGTAGAATTGCTAGTCCGCATTATTCATCCCGCTACCATAACCCGAGACAGGGTGTACACCGAGGACTGGGTTTGCTCCGTACGGGGTCGAACATTCAGGCGCTTCAATGATTCAAAACGTCTGGAACGATTGGAACGTTTGGAACCACTGGAACGATTCTCCAACAGAGCCCGATTCAGTTACCCTAGACATCGCGTTATCTAAAGGGGTCCCAAGCTTCCAACCGAAAACAAAATAACCTAACACATTCACGCTGTGTGGTCACTCAGGAGAGAACTGTAGTAAGGCACCCAGTCTTACCGCCGGCAATTAAAAATCTTTGCATTTTTTCAAGCGTCCAGGTAAAAGGGCTTCGGCTTCAGTCTAAAGCAAACCAACCATCCGAAGGGAGGTATCTATGTTCTGGAGCATTCGTCTTGCGCTATTGTCTCTAGTCATTGTGCTCGCGGCCGCGCAGGTGCCCGGGTATGCTCAGTCGTCCGCCGCCGCGCTGCTCCAGCAATCGGCAAATGCCATGGGCGGTCCTAACGGCGCTGCGCGCGCTAAAGACCCAGGTGATTGAAAGCGAAGGCAAACAGTTTGATTCCTCTTCGACGCCGCAGCCGTTAGGTCCGACCCGGCAAATCACAACTTTTCGCTATACCCTCACGCGCGATCTCACCCAACCCCGATTCCGGTTGCAATGGGAGGGGCAAAGCTTGGCGGGCGATCAAACCGTCCGCTTTGTTGAAATCATCGATGGCTCTGCCGGAATGCTGCAGGAAGGCGGAGGCAAGCAAATCCGCCTGCATCCCGGGCGTTTGGCAACGCGCCTGCGCGAGGAGCAGCGCAACCCGGTAAGGCTCATTTTGGTCGCCTTGAACCAGAAGAGTTTGCGGCAGCGCGGCGACGCCGAGATTGATGGCAAACGTTACGCGGTGTTGTCATTTACGGAAAGCGGCGATGAGTTTCGCATCTACATCGATGCGCAAACGCGGCTACCGGCGCAAACCGAAATTCTCGAAGACGACCCTCTCGAAGGCGATAGCAGCTATACGTTGCGTTACGGCGACTGGCGCAAAGTCGCCGGTGTTATGCTGCCGTTTAGTTTGCGCTACGAACTGAACGGCAGGGCGCTGCAAGAGGAACAAATCAAATCGATACGCCACGATGCGCCGCTTGCCGGCGATGTCTTCGCCATCCCGGAATCCGTGCGGAGCGAAAAGACCGACGCCAAGCCCATCGCATCCCAATGGATTCTGCGCCGCGTCGCGGGCAATGTCAGTTATCAAGATATGGGGCGCGCGCCCGTGATCCAATGGGTGGAACTCGCTCCCGGCGTGCACAAGATTCAAGGCAGCTCCCATGCGACGATCTTGGTCGAGATGCGCGATCATCTGGTCGCCATCGAAGGGCCGCTGTATGAAGCCCGCACCGCGCCCGTGATCAAGTCGATCAAAGAACGATTCCCCGGAAAGCCGATCCGTTACGTGATCCCGACCCATCATCATCTTGACCACGCCGGCGGCATTCGAGCGTTTATGGCCGAGAGCGCGGCGATAATCGTGCCGTTTAACGCCCAGGCGTTCTATGCGAAAGTCGCGCGTGCGCCACATACACGTAATCCCGACAGTCTGGAGCGCAACAAAGGAGCCATTGTCATCGAAGGGTTTGGCGGCGGCCCCAGAGTACTCAGCGACGGCGCGCGCCAGGTCGAGGTATATCCGCTCCCTACCTCTCACGCAGAAGATTTGGTCGTGGTATATCTACCCAAGGAACGACTTCTTATCGAAGCCGACCACATCAGCCCTCGTGACGGTCAGGTGAGGCCGGGCCCTCGGGTCAAGGAATTTGTCCAAGAGCTCGACAAGCTTAAGCTCGACGTAGCGACGATCGTCGGTATTCACGGTGACCAGGCGAGTCTCGAGGCCACCCGGGCGGCAGCCAAGAAATAGGTGGCGACGCTTAACGCGAGGCGGGATTGAGTGTGGCTCACAGTCTGCTGCCCCGCTAGGTGCCGGGTTCATCGCGGTTGAGGCAACAAAACTTTAACGTTCGGAGGAACGACTAGATGGAATGGAAAGAAGCACTCCCGTTGTTGCAGGGAAATCACAGCGGTGTCGCGATCAGCGTCACGCCGAAGGGCCGTGCGCAGTCGACCGTGGTCTCGACGGCTGTGCTGGATGGTAAGGTCGGGTTCGCGTCGCGGCCGCATACCGTGAAGGTTAAGAACATCCAACGGACAGGCCGAGCGACTGTCACAGTCATCAAGCTCGACACCCGGCGCTACGTCACCGTCGAGGGCCCAGCGTCCATCGAGCCTTGGCAAGACACGCCGGCGCACATCAAGCGTCTGAAGGACCTCTACATTGCCATGGGCCGAGCCCCCAAGGGTACAGACGAGGAATTTGCCCAGCAAATGCGGCGATGAAGAGCGAAGCCTGGTTCTAGTTACCCCCGAGCGCGCTCTACGGCAGCCTCCGATCAGGCGCCTAGCAGGCCGAGATAGCTAAAGTCGTGCTCGTCCTCGCTCGTGCTCGTTTTTTCGAACACGAACCGCGAACACGACAAACCAGCACGATTCGTTTCGGAGCAAAGTCCCGTGCGTTCACCGATCCGGTTGCGGCGGCGTTCGTTTCCGTGATTCGTCAAACGATTTGAACGAAGCGAAGCGATTGAACGGCTGGAACGACTTGAACTCTCGCTCATACTAAACGACTGGAACGTTTGGAACGGCTGGAACCAACACTAAGAGATTGAGCCATGCATCTTCCCGTGAACCCGCCGAGTCTTGCCGATGCTCGCCAAGCGGGTCGGCGAGTTACCGGTAGGCGGAACATGGATCTACGAACCGAAATGGGACGGGTTTCGTGCCCTGGTGTTTCGCGACGGGGACGAGATCTTGATCCAGAGTCGCGATGAAAAATCGCTGAACCGCTACTTTCCGGAACTGCTTGAGCCGCTCCAGTCACAGTTGCCGGCTCGCTGCGTGCTCGACGGCGAAATCGTCGTCGCAAGAAATGGCGCGCTCGACTTCGACGCCCTGCAGCTCCGCATTCATCCCGCCGCGTCGCGGTGAAGCTTCTTTCACAAGAAATCCCGGCATCGATCGTGTTTTTCGATCTCCTCGGCGAGGGCGACCGAGATCTGCGGGGCATGGCTTTCCAAGATCGTCGACTCATGCTGGAATCGCTGCTTTCATCCGCAGCGCCGCCAATACACCTGACACCCGCAACCAGCGAACTAAACATAGCGGCGGACTGGTTTCGTCGCTTCGAGGGCGCCGGTCTCGACGGCGTCATCGCCAAGCCGGTTTCGGGAACCTACGAGACCCAATAAACGCGTGATGCTCAAGGTCAAGCACGAGCGCGAGTGCGATTGTGTCGTTGCCGGCTTTCGCTGGCACAAGAAAGGCGAGCGCACGGCTGTCGGCTCACTCCTGCTCGGCCTTTCGACGACTCCGGCGCGCTGCAGCATGTCGGCGTCTCAGCGAGCTTCACCGGAAAAGAAGCGACGCGAGCTCGTCGAATTCCTCGCCCCATACCGCAAGAACGCGCTGGCCGCTCACCCTTGGAAACATTGGGCCGAACAAGCGCCAGAGAGCGGCGAAGCCGAGCATCGCATGCCTGGCGGCCAGAGCCGCTGGAGCCAGGGCAAGGACTTGTCTTGGGAGCCGCTACGTCCCGAACTGGTGGTCGAAGTCGCTTACGACCACATGCAGGGCAGCCGCTTCCGTCACACGGCGCAGTTTCGCAGGTGGCGCACGGACAAGAAGCCGAGCGACTGCACGTATGCTCAGCTCGAAGTCGTTCCAGCACAAGAGCTGGCGGTGATTTTCGCCGGCGCTCGCTGAGCTCCGTTGTGTCGGTTCAAAACGCTCTGCCGTTCAACCGCTACGCATCCGTTCAAACCGTTCTTCGGAGCTCCTTTCTTCCCCGTGCACGCGGGGAAGATGAGAAGGGGGTTGAACGATTTGAACTGTTTGAACGACTTGAACCCTTATCGGCGCCATTCACGCGTCGGATCGTCATCTGGGTCGGGGTTTCTTGCGGCGGGCGCAACCCTTCCGGCACATTCCGTAGGTTCACTCGGATGCGGGTCCAGGTGGACGACCTGCCGCGCATGGAGTCGATCAGCACATCGTCCACGGCGAGAAGCGCGGCCACTTCGGGATGTTTACTCTTCCACCTTTCCAGACCGGCGAGGGCCGCTTCTCTGTCCGGAGAGTTCGCAACCACCAGAAGCGGCGCCCTGGTCCGTGGCTTCTTCACGGTGGGTTTCTTTACCGCGGAGCGGGCGCGCGAAGGCTGCACACGTGGTCGCTTCGCCCTCCATCTTACGAAAGTGTGGCGGCCAGGGTGCGTCGCCGAGACCTGCCGCCTCGTCTTCCGCCGCGAGCTCTAACAGCTTTTCGAGCGAACCTGGCGCAGCGTCGATGCCTAGGTGCGGATCGCCGAACTCCGCGAAGCGTTTGGGAACCGTAAGCACGGTGAAGTCGGCCGGGTCGCAGTCGGGGACCTCATGCCAGTGAAGTGGTGTGGACACGCGGCCGTCGGGTAGCGGGCGCACGGAATAGGCAGAGCAGGTCGTGCGGTCCTTCGCGTTCTGGTTGTAATCGAGGAACACGCCGTGACGCTCCTCCTTCCACCACTTCGAGCTGGCCAGAGCCGGTGCACGCCTTTCGATTGCGCGCGATAACGCGAGCGCGGCGCGGCGCACCTGGACGAACGTCCAGCGCTGTTCGATCCGCACATTCACGTGCATTCCCCGTGAACCGCTCGTTTTGGGCCAGCCACGAAGCCCCATCTCCTCGAGAAAGGATTTCACCTCGAGAGCCACACGGCGCACGTCTTCCCAGCCGACGCCAGGACCTGGATCGAGATCGACGCGCAACTCGTCCGGGTGCTCAAGATCGCCGGAGCGCACGGGGTGTGGATGGAGCTCGATGCAGCCCAGGTTCACGATCCACGCGAGCCCCGCGGCGTCATCGACGACGACCTCCTCCGCTTTGCGGCCCGAAGGGAATGACAGCGTAACGGTTCGCAACCACGAGGGCCGCTCGGCGGGCGCGCGTTTCTGATAGAACGCCTGGCCTTCGGCACCGTCGACGAAGCGCTTGAGAACCAGTGGACGATCCCGGATTCCAGCAAGAGCGCCCGGCGCGACCGACAGATAGTAGCGCACGAGATCGAGTTTCGAGAGCTTCGTCTGCTTGGAAAAATACGGCTTGTCGGGGTGGGTCACCCGGACCTCGCGTCCCTCGATCGACAGAACCTCGGCTGTGTTATCCTTCATCATCATGAATCCGGCTAACGCTCATTGGGGCACGTGCCTTTTGAAAACTCAGATTAAGCACTTGATGGAGAAGGCCTGGGATAGGGCGCTCGAAAGCCGATTAAACCAATCACTCCTACTTTGTCCTTCACCGTCGAGGCGAAGGCGATCAGGAGCTCTGCGAAAGTGTCGAGGTTGATTGCGAATCTGGCCTCAAACCGGGTGACTGTTTACGGCTTCGCTACGCGCGACGTCGAGCTAGATCAGTGCTCTAACGTAGTCTGCCTCGAATCTCTCCCGAGCTCGCCAGTCAGCCTCTCAAACAGCTTCAGGCGAAGATTGTCTCATTGACACAATTTTTCAGAGGTGTTAATCGGGCTTCGTATTACACGAGCCCGATCGGTTTTCCGGAAGGATCACAGGAAGAGAATTGACGAAAGCCGGAGTTCTCCTATTACGGAGGTGCCTATGAGACGCGACAAGTCCAAGTCGGTGGTGCTTCTGCAAATCTCTCTTGGCGCGTTACTGCTCGGTCTCTTCATCGTTGGCACTCGCTTTTCCGCAAACTTCTTTCTTCCAGGGAAAACCGTCACCATCCTTGAGAGTAGCGGGCCCGGCGGAGTCGGGAGCATGCGGACCAAAGCCGTTGTTCCTTTTCTCCAAAAGTATATTCCGGGAAATCCCACCATTGTTATCCAGTACATGGACGGCGGCGGAGGGCGGAAGGCTGCAAACCACCTTTATACATCGGTGCGTCCGGACGGCCTGACCATTGGCCGTATGTCGACCCCATTCGTGATGCACCCCATTCTCGGAGAGAGTGGGGTGCTCTATGACATCGATAAGGTGAGCTATCTGGGAACCAGCTATAGCGGCGGCTACCATGTTTTTTAACGCGCAGGGAGGCGGGCCTCGACAGTCTGGAGAAGCTCCGCGCGGCTTCAGGTGTGAGAATCGGCGCCCAGTCGGTGGGGCACCTGATTTACATCTCCGGCCGAATGTTCACGTATCTGATCGGCCTGAAACAACCCAGATTCGTCACCGGATACGACGCACGCGAACTCGATGTCGCCATCGAGCGGGGTGAGATAGACGCCAGGTCAACCGTGGCTGACTCTATGCTGCACGAGAATCGTGAATGGGTCGATAAAGGTCTTATGGATTTCCATGGCCTCATCGAGATTCCGAAGGGACGGAAACACACTCATCCCCGCTTTGCCAAACTCCCTGACGTCGAGACCTTTGCCAGATCGGACATGGACCGAAAACTTGTGGCGATGTATCGGACCTTCGTGGGCAGCGGAAACCCGTTTATCCTGCCTCCCGGCACGCCTAAAGACCGGGTCCAGATCCTGCAGGAAGCGATGCGCAAGACCTATAGAGATCCCGAGTTTTTCAAGGAGTATACAAAGCTCACCGGGTTGAAGGCTGAACCGCAAATGCCGGAGGAGCTGGAGCAAACGATCAGAGACATGCCCCGCGACCGCGAAGCCGTAGAGCTATTCAAAAAGCTCACCGGCCCCGACCCGTTACCGCAAAGGTAAAGACCAGGTAACATTCCTCCAGGTCAGGGAGAGCGCAAAGTTTCGAGATCGATCTTGCTGAACCACTGGAACGGAGCGAAGCGATGGAACCCTTCGATAGACTGCTATGTGGATGTCAAGCCCACTACACACGAGACCTCTTTTTTTCTTTTTCTTCATGACTTTCCTACTTCCCGACCAAAGAGAGACTTACTGCTATTCGTGGCACGGCACACGGCCGTCACACTTACTCGGAATGCGCCCTCTTTAGGGCACAAGGCCCCGGGATCTCTGTCTCAAGGGTCGAACCGTCAGGAGTTTTTTTCTCCCGGTTCTGTCAATCGTCGAGTCGTTCCCTGGGGCGATGTCTCCTCTTGGGTCAAAGGAGCCGAATGAACCTTTTCTCTCACCTCATAGGGTCTTTGTTTCATCAACACCACAGAAATCCTTACACGTCAGCTTACGCGCGACCGCTACAATGGCGACTCTGGAAGCGACCTCGCGCGGGTGTTTGCGGCAAACCGAGCGGAAAAACTCCCGCAGCTCACCGTCCTGTCGGATCGCCGACCACGACGCCTGGATGAGTTTGCTTCTCAGCCGTTCATCTCCAGTACGGGTGATCGACCCCCGATCCACTTCTCTCTCCGGTGGAGTGCTCGGTGGGCACCAATCCCAAAACCCAGCCAGTTGACGGATGTTGTTAAGCTCTCGCCAATCGCCGATGCGGGCCAAGAGCTGGCTGGCGGTAATCCAGCCGATGCCGGAAACCGTCATCAGATACTTCATACACTGAGACAGCTCGGGATCATTGCGGCAGAAACGGCGGATCTCGGTGATCGTCTTAAGAACCTGCTTCTCGTTAAACTCCAAACTGTCAAGCAACTGATCCAGCTTAAAGCGCACCGTCCCAGAGCAGGAAGCTTTCGCAGTTTATCCTTCACCAAAAACGACCACTGACTGCCGGGGGAGCGGGCGGAAACTCGATCCCTTCGAAGAGCAACAACGATTTAATCCTTTGCTTCATCCCCGCCAGCTCGCTGACCAACACATCGCGCAGCTGCGTGAGATGGCGAAGCTGGCGGTAAGTGGGAGAGGGAACATGGATGCTCTTCAGCTGTCCCCCACGCAAGACTCTCCGACAGGGCTTTACTGTCGAGCCGGTTGGTCTTCACCCTTTGTCCTGGCGCTCTGGGAATCATCGAAGGCGCGGCAATCAAACAGGGATAAGCCTGGGCCGCCAGCCCATCATACAACCCATACCCGGTAGGTCCAGCCTCATAGACAAAGGCAATCTTCTGATCCGGGAAGTGCTTGCGGACATAATGCAGCAGAGGCTCGGCCTTATGCGGCATGTTCAAAGATCGGATAAATCCCTGATGATTCGTAAATGTCACCGACATACTCTTTTTGCTCACGTCCAACCCGGTAAAGACATCGTAGTCCCTTGGTATAAACGAGTTGCCTCTCATTGCGCACCTCCTTTGCTCCGTGGTTCTTTCGAACCGTACCTTTACCACAGGAGGTTCGGTGTGAGGCTAGACATCCATCATACAAGTCTCAGGGCTGGCTCTTCGGAACGATTGGAACGCGCTTTACCGATTGCACGACTGGAACCGCTTGACCCGTAGATGGTTTGAACGCCTTGAACGATTTGAACATAAATGCTCGGATTGCTAAAGGAGAGTCGTTGGCTCTGCCGCCTCATCATGTGGTAGATTGCTTTTTCACGGAGGGAACTATGGCCTGGATCGTTTCTGACGCCGATCATCTTGGCGGCAAACCCCGCATACGGGATACTCGCATCGCGGTGGCGTTGCTTTTGGAGTGGCTCGCCTCAGGAATGACGATCGAAGAGATCGTAAAGGAGTATCCCAGCCTCACCGAGGAGTCGGTTCGTGGAACTTTGGAAGAATTAGCCCGTTCTGAATTGCTGGCGCCTAGTGAAAATCCTTCTCGACGAGAACATGCCTGAGTCCCTGGTCGGTGCCCTGGAGGACCTCGGACACGAGGTTCATTCGGTTAATCATCTCAAGCTAAAAGGCCTCGATAACGGGACGCTCTACCGGCAAGTCGCGATCCACTATGACCCTCTCTTTTACCCGGGATACTGGCTTTGTTGCACAATGTCCGCCAGATGCGCTGATCCTTCACAAGTGAAAGTTCTGCGCGTGATAGTTCCCCAACAGCGTACCGGATTATTCGTTCCGGCCTTTGTCGATGCTTTTCAAAGGTCCGATTGGTCGCGCTACTCGGAACGGAGACGATTGGCCCTAGATCTAAGCACCTATATATATTCAGTGACGGCTGCGGAAGCTGCTCAATCACGGGGCTCAGAAGAGATTTTCGATAGATTTTCTATCGCTGTGGTGATTCCGTGAAGCGTCTAGGTCAGAGCAGAAACGACACGGTAAAGAAGCGAGCCCCGTGGAATCCCTTCCAGCGTCAGCTGAGCAGCGCGAGATAAAGGGAAAAACAGTCGGGACTGTATTATGGATGTCGGACGAAGAGGTGAACAATGGGCGCCACTGAGAAAATTGCCAGGTTCATAGTAGAAACCGATTACGAGGACATACCGCGCGACGCCGTGGAGAAGGCCAAGCGCACGACGCTGGACTGCATGGGCGCCGCCCTGGCCGGCGTTGCCGAGCCGGTCAGCCAAACCATCACAGGTTACGTAACCAAAGCTCGGCGGGCCGTCCCAGGCATCCCTATTTGGCGCTGGCCTCAAAGTTTCGGTTCCAGAGGCTGCCCTGGCCAATGGCGTCATTGCCCACGCCCTGGACTACGATGACTGTGGTGTGAAGATTGGCCACCCGAGTGTCTTGGTTCTGCCCGCCGTGCTAAGCCTTGGCGAGCATCTGGGCGCCTCGGGCCGGGATATACTCACTGCCTACATCCTGGGCCTGGAGATCGAGGGCAAGATGGCACTCCACGCCGACTTCAAGCTCATGCAGGCCCGCTTGAACCACCAGACTTGGTACGGTTCCATCGGGGCGGCTGCCGCCTGCGCCAAGCTGCTGCGGTTGGATGTCCCCAAGACCAGAATGGCATTGGGCATCGGCGCCAACTTTGCCTGCGGCCTGTCGGCAAACCACGGCAGCATGGCCGGCGCGATGGCGGCCGGCAACGCCTGCCGCAACGGTGTGATTGCTGCGCTCATGGCCCAGGAGGGAGTCACCGCCAACCCCGACATCATCGAGGCGAAGAACGGCTTCTACGACACGCTGGTAGGCCGAGACCACTATGACGCGGAGCGCATGGCAGACGGTCTCGGCAACCCTTTCTATATCGAGTCTCCGGGCATCGGGTTAAAGAAATACCCAAGCTGCTATCACACCCATCGGGCGCTGGACGGAGTGTTCCAGTTGTTGGGAGAACACCGCCTCAGCGACAAAGACATCGCCGAAGTCGACGTGGGCACCTCGGAGCGGGCCATGCGCGTGCTGGCCTTTTCCGAGCCGGCAACGCCCTACCAGGCAAAGTTCAGCATGCCTTACTGCATTGCCGCCGCGGTGGTGGATCATCAGGTGACGCTCGACACTTTTACGGCTCACAAGATGGAAGATCGCGGTATCGTCGAGGCCAGGAAGAAAGTTCACCTTTCCTTTCCCGATGTGCCCATCTGGCCTGGCCTGGCGGACGTCGGGCCGGATACCGAGTTCGTCGGCAATCCGGTGACGATCCGGACGACGGATGGGCGAAGCTTCACAGCGCAGGGTGGACATACCTCGTGGCGACCCGCTCTGCCGCTGACCGACAACGAGCTACTGGCCAAGTACCGGGACTGTGGGCGCAGCCAACTCCGCCCGGACGATATAGAACGCAGTGTAGACGTGGTTCTAGGGTTAGAGAAGGTCAGAGATATCGGGACGCTGATGGCGACTCTCGGGTCACAACAAGCCGTCTAGACTGGACTTGGGAGAGCCCGCTCAAGTAAGCACAGGCCTTCGAGATCGGCTCCGCGCGTTGATACATCAGATAAGACCGCCAGCTATGCGTCACGGATGTTCGCCTTGACGTGCTCGATCAGTTCCGGCGTGACTTGGCGAATGCCGTGTTTCCTTGGCGTGCTCACCCGCTTTCTGAAGTACTTCCTCTACTGTCTCACCCCGTACGACGTGCTTACACCCACTCGACGGGTCCACCTTAGCGCATTCCAGGATCTTTGCCATGGGCTTGCCTCCTTGATTTCACGTGATCCACTATTCCTCTGCTGGCTGTGAACCTTCTATACTTAACTCTTGATGAAGAGACAATGCATTTTTGGTATACAGTGTTATGCCGTAACCCCAACTTTGCTGAAGGGAGGAATCGAATGAGGAAGCGATCGATATCGAGGCAGGCGATCATAGCGAGTATTGCCCTGATGACCGGCGTTTTGATTAGTAGCGCGGCCATGGCCCAGATGGACCAGGGACCCAAGACTGATAAGACTTACGGCATCGGACTGCCGCGGGATCACGCGTCGCAACTGTTTTCCGACAATGACTATCCCGTATTTTCACTGAAGCCGGGGCAGGAAGCGTATAAGGGAATCGACGGTGCGCGCATGAAGAAGGATGTCATCGCCCTGTCCCAGATCGCGCTGCGCTACCGGGATACCGTCAACAAGCAGTGGTGGGGGCGCTTCCCTGGCACCGAGGCAGACAGGGCCGGCATGAAGTACATGAACGATGAATTCGCGCGGCTGGGTTTGAAGGTCGAGTCCTTCTCATACGTGCTACCCAGGGACTGGCGCCCGCAAAGCTGGAACGCAAGCTTTACGACGTCCAACGGCGATAAGATCGACCTCAACACTGCCTTCCCCGTGTCGGGCACCAAGGGCACTGGGTCCCGACGGTCTCACCGCCGAAGCGATATGGGTTGGCATCGGCGCCGAACCCGACTTTCTTGGCCGCAACGTCAAGGGAAAGGCCGTCATTATCTACAGCACCTTCGTTCCCGGCGGCCGCAGCCATTCGGCTTCCGATCGCGCCGGCCTGTTCAATGCGAACGCCCGGGCGCAGAAACTCGGCGCCGCCATGATCATCAACGTAATGGCAGTCCCGGGTAACGGCCAATTCCAGCCAGAAGGCGGACTCAGGAACATCCCGCAGATTACCGTCAGTCAGGACGAAGGCTTTCGCCCTGCGCGACCGGCTCGGCGCCGGTGAAAAGGTTACCTTTACGCTACACCTCAACGTGCCGGAAGTGACCGATGTCGAGACGGCGTGGACGATGGCGACCCTGCCAGGCGCGTCGGACGAGCAGATCGTGATCATGACTCATACGGACGGATACTTCCAGGCGGCGACGGACAACAATTCAGGCATGGCCGGTACCCTGGAGCTGGCGCGCCACTATGCCGCCATCCCGCAAGCCCAGCGTGCGCGTACCATGGTGTTCATCCAGTTCCCGGATCATCACCACGGCGAAGTCGCCCGCGGCCGCAAGGACGTTGGCATCGACGCAACCTACAACTGGAGCAAGGTCGCGCTGAAACTCACCATGGAGCATCCATCCGAGACGCTCCCTTTACATGTACAATTCCAATCTGACCGCAACCAACCAGATGAGCTCTTCGCGTTGGAATGCCTTTGGCAGCGCCGAATTCGAACGGATGGCCTTCGAGCAACTACGTGACTTCGGCGTATCGGTCTACGGCGTCGAAGATGGCCCGAAGAACGGCAACTACGCTCCGTCTTTCCACATCATCAACCACGTCGTCTATCACACTAGCCTTGATACTCCCGACCTTGTTCCGGCCGAGGGCATGAGCCGGTCGATCCGCGCGTTCGCTTCGATCATCGACCACGTCAACAAGATGACGATGGCTCAGCTACGAGGCCCGAACTTCCCGCCCAAGGATGAACGCGGCACGATTCTCGGAGCGATTGGTGAGCAGAGTTTGGGGGTCAATCAGCGACGCTGGTTCCTAAATAGACAAACTAGAGTTTGCTTGGTAGCAACAGCGTCCTTATTTCCATTACTACAACGACGAGCTACTGGCTAAGTACCGGGAACGATTTCAACTGAGCGTAGCGGTTAACCGCTTTGCACGCGCTCCGTCCTGACGAAGCAAACACGATCAGTCGCGAATGTCCTGCAGAAACCATTCCGTCGGAATCTCACGGCCGAGGCCGGCGCGCTTCACAAGCTCGTAGACTTTGCCGGCCACCGCGTGAAACTGGGCGCCCTGCAGATTGCCGCGTTCCGAATAGGTGATCTGGTCCGGCGAGGTGCGCCCCTTCACCTTGCCGGAGACGAGATCGGCGAGCGTGACGCGCCGGTCCGGCAGCGAGTTGCCGTGCTTGCGGCGCCCAAGGCGGCCGTCGCCGTACTTGGCTTGTTGCGGGCGCGCCTCCATAGCCGATGTGCTCGGCATCGGTGGCGAGCTCGGGATGACCAACGGGCGCCGGCGTGTCGCCGAACCGCAGGTAGACGTCTACCCGCTTCAGGCTCTCGGCGTCCGGCTTGCCGCTGCCGCCGACCACGACGATATGGGTGCCCTTCTCGAGCAGGGCGCCGTCGGTCACCTCGACCGCGGAATCGGTGAGAGCCGCCAGGATGTGGGCGCCCTTGTAGACGTCTTCGGGGCGGTTGCACACCTTCACCTCGATGTTGTATTTCGCCGCCATCTCGCGGCCGAAGCGCTCTCGCGGTTCTCGCGCGTCGGGCTGAACACCTGAAGCTTCTCGATCTTGCGCACGGCCGTGAAAGCTTCCATGTGCGTGCGCGCCATGCCGCCGGAGCCCAAGATGCCGACCACTTCCGCGTCCTTGCTCGCGAGGTACTTCACGCCTATGCCACCATCGGCACCGACCCGCATGTGTTGCAGGTGGCCGTCATTGATGAAGGCAAGCAACTCGCCGTTCTCGACCGAGGTCAGCAGGATCAGGCCGCAGTAAAGCCCGGGCCGCATGCAGTATTTCTCCTGCGTCACCACACCTTGGTATTCGGTTTCATAGACGATGTCGGACTTCATGCGGATCGCGAAATACCGTGCGGTCGATCCGCCCTCCATGGTGCCCCACTGGTAGTTCCGGCCGGATCGCTGGTGGGTATGCGGATGTCGATGCGCGGGCGGCAGACCGCCTCCCGGCCGCGAGCTGCAGATACCCTTGTTCCAGCGCCGCAATGGTGTCTTCCATCGTGAGCAGCTGTTGGACCTCTTGGTTATTGATGATGAGTGTCATGGCGCACTTACCTCTTCGGCCGCGTCAGGAAATTTCGCGGGTCAATGAATCGCTATTTTTCCCTGTCGCGGGTCTGACCATGCTAAGTCTCAGCAGTTTCGCTAAAGTTTTGCCACAGTATCATGTTTTTCTGACCTTAGCGCCTCACTTTATTGCGCAAAGTCGCCGCTATTTGAGTTCCGCCGTTAAACGATTTGAAACGGAGCAAAGCGGTTGAACAGCTGAACGAATTGAACCGGAGCTGCATACATGAGTGATATGCCAGACGTGAACGTGCATGAACTCACCGTTGGCTGCGACATCGCACGGCTATCCCCCATCGGCGGCATTTTTGGAAATTTGGCCAACGCCGGATTCATATGATCCCAAGGCTGAGCGCTGGCTGTGAAGATGTCCAGGGTCGGCTTATACAGGCTCGGGTCATCGAGGCTCCCGGCCGTGATCATCGCGAGGTCCGGAACAGCGCTGGTCTTTCCGAACAAACTCGGCACCGCACTCCGGGCAAAAACCGCGGCTCAACGTATTACCACTGTCTGCTTTAGTGTCGTAATACTTAACCGGCCCCGTGATCTTTAACGCTGCGGCCGGCAGTCCGATGTCAGGTTCATACGCGCCGCCGCTTGCCTTCTGGCAATCGCGGCAGTGGCAATTACCCATAAACAACGGATCGGCAGAACATTCGTAGCGCACCCGACCGCAAAGGCAGCCTCCGGTAAATTTAGTAGCCATAGTTTTCCTCCTTGACTTGGCCGTCAATTCTTAACGTCACTAGTTACCGCCAATAGCTTAGTGAAATCGAATGATATCCGCGCTCTACCGGCTCTGCATAGTTTGGGCGTCTCGACAATCAGGTGAAAATGGTTGCTCATGAGTATATAGGCGTGAGTGCGGACGCCAAAGATCTCGAGCCGCACTTTGGAGTTGTTCTAGAAAGCGCGTCGGTCACTAGCGCCTCGTTCCTGCCGATGCGGCGCCCGTGCCTGGTCGGCTGATGGAGCCTAGATGCATCGATACAGTGGGCTTGAGCAGCGGATGATCGCCGAGCGGTTTGGATGAGGGTTTGGTGAGCCGCGATCGCAGAGCGATCCGGAGAAAGATCGAGACTGAACCGAAGAGCCGAAAGTGGTTTCAGGATCTCACCAGGCTAAGTACTTAAGTCAAGATTAGGGCTCGTTCCCTGATCTTCTCCGTCCGATCGCTGCGCCGCCCAAGCCATTCGAAGCTTCAGCAAACAGGAAGATGATTGACAACTTTCCCGGTCCTGCGATATTGCTCGGGCCAGAAAAAAGGTGGCTTGAATTTCCTATACTTATCGAGGAATCCTAATGGTCGTTGGAAAGCAATTAGTGATTCCTGTGGAGGCTTCATGTCTCGCAATTATTCTTTACCGTGGCTGATTGTTGCCTGGACTCTGTTGTCGATCGGCGCAGTGGCGTGTGGCACCGGCGCCGCGCAGTCACCGGCGACTCAGGGTCAGGCCAAGCCCTCAGGCCGATGGAGCCACCAGGACTGGCCCACGGGTCACTACAAGGTGGTCGAAGGGTGGCCCAAGCCGTTGCCGGACACTCGTCACTCACACGACGGATGGACCTGGGGATCCTTTGGCGGCGTCTACGCAGAAAGCCCCGACCGGATCTGGGTCGCCATGCGCGGCGAGCTGCCGCTGCCGAAGGACGCCGCTCCGTGGACGCCCTATGCGGCGCTTAATCCTTCCCGCGGGAACTCCACGGGCAACTCGGACGGGTTGACGGCAACGTGCCAGCCGGAGACGAAGCGGGGATGGGAGCGCCGCTTCGAGCACTCGATCATCGTGTTCGATCGCCAGGGCAACCTCGTGGACGAGTGGCCGCACCTCGACGAGCTGTTCTCCAAACTTCCCTGCGGTCGCGGGCCGCACCAGATCAAGATCAGCCCCTACGACAAAGAGAAGCACGTATGGATCATCGACGACCAGCTCCACATGATTTACCGCTTTACGTACGACGGTAAGCTGGTTCACAGCAAAGGGCAGCTCGGCGTGCGCGGTCGTGGGCCGAACACCTTCGACCGGCCGACGGACATCGCCTGGCTACCCGACGGGACTTACTTCATCACCGACGGCTACGGCGGCACACGCGTCGTCAAGTACGACGCGAACGACAACTTCATCATGGACTGGGGCGAGCGCGCCCAAGGATCCGAGGAACCCGGGACCGAACGAGTGGAATACGGTCCACAGCATCGCGATCAGCGCCGACCGCCGGCTTTTCGTCATCGACCGCGGACATGCACGGATGCAGGTCTTCGACGAGAACGGGAAGTTCCTCGATATGTGGCCGCTGAAGTCACCGCAGCTGGCCCGCCAATCAGCCCACGCTCATGCGTGAATCACTTCATCGATGACAAAGGCTTCATCTGGGTCGGCGATGCGCCCACGAGTCGGATCCTCAAGTTCGATCTCAACGGAAATTTTCTGTACAGCTGGGGTGCCCCGGGTGGCCAAGCTGGTCGGCTAAACTGTTCACACGGGATCACAACGGATCAACTCGGTAATCTGTACCTGGCCGATTGCTTCGCAGGTCGGCTGCAGAAGTTCGAACCGATCGCTGGGGCGGATCCAGACAAGATCGCAGGACAGATCCTTCGGACATGGGATACCTGGAAGCGCCCCTGAGCCTAAATCCTTCGGACCGGGAGCCGAAGACGACGATCGTGACGCGCGTCATGCTGGGGGCCGAGCTGGTCCAGAAGGAGGGTTGGATGCCAGGCCCTCTTGCTGCGGGCCCTTTCTCGTTCGCAGAACGCTCTGAGGCTCGGTTCAGGTACGAGGCTTTAGAATCGTTGTGAGGCGATCGTCCGTGCCGTCGATTCGCTCGAGATAGGGATACCGCAAACCTTCGAAGTAAGGCACGCGAACCGTTCTATAGCGATCGAAGGTCTTGACCAAAAGCTCGATCGGCTGATTCGTGCCTTTCGCAGCGCGAATGGCTTCGAGCAGCACTTCCGGCGCGAATTCCTGCCCGTTGACGGCAATCAGCTTGCTAGCCGTGGTGAGGCCGGCTCTAAACGCGGGACTGTCCCAGACGACTTCGGTCACGTTCCCTTTGTCCTTGGTCGAAACGGCGAGGCCGAGCGAGAAGCCCAGGTTGAGCGACTTGGTCACCTCGTCCAGGGCCTTGAGATAGGAGGACTGTTCTTCGCGATAGACCAGCTTCCAGCCGCTGCGCGTCAGACCGTCGAGCGGCGCCGCAGGTCCATGGCCGTCGAGCCGCTCTCTTAGGAAGGCCTTCCAGTCGTGCGGAGAGACGGCGTTGAGAGTTGCCACGACGTCGTCGAACGTGTAGGTGACGACGTCGTAGCTTTTGTCTTTCGTGCCGAAGAAGGCGCGGGCGAAATCATCCAGCGAGCGCCGGTCCCGAGTAAGCTCGCGAAGCTTGGTGTCCACGTCCAGCCACAGGAGAACGCCCTCGTTGTAGTAATCCACAGTACGCTGCCAGCTAGGAAAGGGCAGCGCCCGGCGCCCCCGAGGATCGGCTGATTGGTCGTGTCCTGCAGATTGCGCCACACGCGGCCCGGCCGGTTGCGTTCGTAGACGGCCGCGATGTTCGCGAGCACATCCTCGGCAACTTGCTGAGGCCAGAGCTCGGATCGGGCGGTCAAGACGATTCCCCAGTACTGCGTCTGGCCCTCATACACCCAGAGCAAGGAGTCTTGCATCGGCACATTGAAGTTGGCCGTCCAAAGATCGGCCGGCCGGCGATGCTTACCGTTCCAAGAATGCGTCAGCTCGTGAGCGAGCAGATCGCGCCCCGGAACATTCTTGTCCCACTCGGTGAAGTGGCCCGGGCGGTGCACGTTCTCGCTGGAGCGGTGGTGCTCGAGACCGATGCCGCTGAAGTTCTCGGTGAGCGCCAGCAGAAAGTCGTAGCGATCGAACGAGCGGGTGCCGTAGAGCGCGTATGCTTCTTTCATCAGTTTGCGGTATGCCGCGAGCTGCTCGGGCTTGATTTCGAGCTTTGACGGATTGTCCGCGACCATATTGGCGTACACCGGGACGTCGGCGCGCGGGATCGAGATCGACGCGCTTGTAATGCCGGCCGGCGAACAGCGGCGAGTCGACCAACGTGTCGAGTGAAGTCGGCGCGAACTCAACGCGGTCGGCGCTGCTGAGAGGCTACGTCCAATGCCGTGCCGAATTGCCAGCCCGCCGGTAGCTTCACGTCGGCCTTTACCGATATCCGGCTCGCGTAGTAGCCGGCGGGATAGAGCACGACCGTGTTCCACTGCAGGCCGAGGATTTCCGGCGTGGCGACGATGCGTCCTTGCTCGGCGGTCTGAGGCGAGGCGAACTGAAATTCGAGGTCGACGTGATCCGTGAGCAGCAGGCACATCGATATGAAACGCGTACATGTTGACCGGATCGCGGAGCCACGGCAAACGCCGGCCGCCCGCCGTGATGATCAGACCCGTAAACAGGTTGACCGGGCCGTTGGGTCCATGGGTGCCTGGCAACCATTGCGGATAGAGGAGCGTCAACGGACCCGGTTTCACCGGCACGGACTCGCGCACCATGAACAGCCGGCGATCCAGATCGGTCAGATCGACGCTCAAGGTCAGCGCGCCGGGATAAAGGGATATCTTGCGGTGCGGGAATTTCGGCCGCGTTGACCGTTGTCGCGCCGCACAGGCAAAACAGCGCGACAGCGATCAAACTTTTTGGGTGACGCATCTTGCAGCGGCTCCTGAACAGCGAACTTGCCCGTGTCGATTGTCCTTCGCTCGGTGAAGCACTACGGCCGGCGCCGAAACTATGACGGGCAAGCCCGACCATGGCCGTTGTGGGCGGAGCGTATCCGATAAGTTGGTTTTACGTCAACCTTACTCCGCTTAGGTAGAGTGAAGAAGTCACGAGGATCATCAGCGCGCGGCGGACGAGCGAGAAAGAAAAAGGTATGAAGTCAAATTATTTGCCGTCGTCCATGCTGACGACGATGATGGCGTTGGCGATCAACCAACCATCGTCGCCTTTTTCATTGAGCACCTGCAATCCGCCCTGGACCACGTTGATAGTGCCCGCCGCCGTGCGGCAGGGTTTCCAGCACGGCCTTGCGATCCACCGCCTCGGGCTTGGGGACGCCGATCGTTACATCCACCCGCATATCGTCGGCGGTCTTGCCCACCAGCCGCGGAAATCCCAAGCTGCTGTGATGAATCGCATCGAACACCGCCCGCTTGGCGGCGTTGGTGTAATCCAATCCGTGAACATCCACTCCCATTCCCATTTCTGTAACGCACCGTACCAAGGCCATAGCTAGATCACCTCCACTGCGAGTTCCAGTCGAACCGATTCTTGCGATACTCATTAGCAACGGGAAGAGGTCCTCCGTCCAAGCTTTCTGCCGGCTTCTGCCCGAGAAGCTGGCTTTTCGTCTCAAAGATCCAGGAGTCCGGACCAACGTAACCGATTGATCTCTTGGTCCAAATCTCTATGTGGCTCGATATAAGCCTTTGAAACGGCTTTTGGTAGCGAAAGGCACGGCCTAAGGCAGAGAAGCGATGCCAGCGCGCTCGGCTGTCATTTCGTGCCAGGCCTTGTCTGGCACATCGCGCCACAGTATACGGCTTGATTGCCGGGCGTGCCGACTGCCTGGTCACTATAACCGCCGAAAGCAGCACGTCTGGGGCGTGCTGGTGAGGACCGCTATGACGCCACCGCCATCGAGTCCGGAGCGCAGTATACATTGTTGCGTCGTGTACATTGACTTCAACATGGCGGTGCGCGCGGCGTGGTACTAGCATCCCGCCGAGTGGCACGTCTACGGCGGCGTATCTGGCGATGCAACAGCCATCCTGAACGCCACCGCCGTCGTCGGTCTTTTGGCGCTGCATCTACAGCGTTGCGGTTTCGATGACGTTGGAAACTTCGAGGCGCACATCGTGAATGGAAAGCGGCCAGCCCTCTTCACGAGAAGTCGATTTGATTTCCGTCGGATCCTTGAGCCGCACGGCTTTGTAGGGTCCGGGTCCGACCGGCGGGAGCACTCTCCAGCGCTGACGTTCGCCAGGATCGGTGAGGCCAGCGGCTTTTGATCTGCTGTTCGACTTCGCGCAGGGGCTCGGGTAACACCCCTGAAACCACAACGCCCCTGAAGACGCGCGCCAGGAGCTGGCAGTGCGCCTCGGGTCAGGCCGAGATTGGGATGGTGCCGTCGGAGAATAGATCGCGGCGCTCGCCGCGCAGTTTCTGCTGCGGCCGACTTCTTTTCATCCAGCGAATAGAAACAAATTTGTAGAAGTCGGCCAAGCGCTGGGGATCGGCGGCTCTGGATGCCGACGCTGCCGCACCGGATTCCTCGGTTTCCTCTTCGGCACCCCAGCCCTTCTCCGGCGATATCGACGCCGCTGTGCCGTCGGGATCCTTGATCCGAATCTGCGTGGTGGCGCGGCCGTCCGTGTCGGCCAGTCCCGCAACGCGATGGAGCTGCGGATCCAACTGGCCGGAGCTTCTCACCGACTTCCTTCGATGCTTTCTCTGACCTTGAAGCCGTAATGGTTGACGCCAATGTCGCGCTTCTGCTCCGGCCATGGATGAACGGCATTTGAGGTTGAAATAGCGTCGCTGCTATAGGGCTGTTTGCTCGTAGTTCCAGACCCGTCCATGCCGAAATCAAGCGGTAAAAGCAAGGCGCCGATTATTCTGGTGCATAGCCATGTCGGATTGTGCATATATAATCTCCTTGGTGCCGCGAGGACTCACGCTCTCTTGGTAATTTTGTCAAGAGATTCTTCTGGTATTTGACAGTTCAGCAGGTCACAGTGCTCGATTCAGTCAACTCCAGCCGTAAAACCTCTTGGCATTGTCGCTCAAAATCTTTTGCTTGCTCTTCTCTGAAATGTCCGTGCGCTCCCGCAGCGTGGAAACAGCCCTGGGAAATAAGCCGTCCCAGTGCGGATAATCGGACGCGAACAGGATCATGTCCGCGCCGAAATTGTCGATGACATGGGGTAATCTCGCGCTCGTCGGGCTCAGTGGAGCAAAACCAGTGGCCAGTTCTTTAGATATTCGCTCGGTTTTGCCCTTGAGCAGCGGCGCTTCCGGTAGCGCGCTTTTCGTATTCCTCGTCCAGTCTTTCCACCCAGTGGGGCAGCCACCCCACACCACACTCGAGGAAGGCGACATTCAGTCGGGAAATTTTTCCGGCACGCCGCCGTACATCAGGCCGGCGAGATTGAATCGCCGGTCATGATCGGCCGGCCGACGGCGTGTTTGAAGAGCAGGCTGTCGAAAATGCTCTCACCAGGCGGCGCGTGGCGATTGTGCACGCACAGCGGCACGCCGAGGCAGCTCGAAGCTCGGCGTAAATCGGCCAGTAGATCGGCGAGCCCAGATGTTCCTTGCAGTCCCTGGCAGGAGACCGCGATGGCCACCAAACCGAGATCGTCGATGGCGCGCCTGAGCTCGCCGATCACCGTTTCAGAATCGTAGATAATATTTTGAAACGGCAGCAAACCGATCGCTTTCAAAGCGCGGATTGGTCTTACAGACATCGGCGATAAAATTATTATAGGCACGGCAATAGGCTATCGCGTAGTCTCGTTCGCTTGTCTGGCTCACGCAGCTCGTCGTGGGAAAGAGCACCGATATGCCGATCCCCTCGGTGTCCATGTCGCGAATGCGTGTCGGCAAATCATTGTCCTCCAGCCCGCCCAGACGGCCGCCCATCAAGCTGTCTTGTCCGTCCGAAGGCAGAAGCGAGCCGCTCCGCTTGCAGTGCGGCTCCGGCAGGTAGGTTCTCATGTCGGTTTCTTTTTCGACGATGTGACCGTCGGCATCAATGACATCCATAGTTTGAGTCCTTTCTCGAACGATGGTTCTCGCCCGAAATTGCTCGTAGTTTACGGCAAAAGTCAAATTCATTTTAAATCTTGCATAATCGCGCGTCCATCAAGTAGGATTTCGCGAGCGATCTTGTGAGCATCAACTCGGAGGGGAGCTATGTTGCCATTTATTCTAGCAGCGACGTTTTTCTTGGCGTTCTCGGCGGAACTTTTTGCCCAGAGTGCCGGCTTGATCGAGGCAGCCAAAAGGAAGGCGGCAAAGTCGTCGCCTACGGCTCTTTGGAATCGGAAGCATTCGATGCACGGTCAAAGCGGGCTTTGAAAAAAGACCGGTCTCGAGGCTCCAATACTGGCGCGCCTCCGGCACCAAAACGATGGAGCGGGCCGTGAGCGAGTACCGCAGCGGGAAACCGCTTTACGACGCGATAGCCGCTTAATGCGAACGTGGCCCGACTGGTTTCCAAGGAAGGGATGCTGGCGAAATACGACTCCCCTTCCGCAGCGCAGTTCGCCAAAGAAGCCATCGATCCTGTCCTCGGCCCGAGCTATCGCAATGTGATCATCGGCGTCATTTACAACAAAAGCATGCTGAGCCCGGCGGAGGCGCCGAAGACGCTGGAAGATCTCGCGCGGCCGCAATTCAAGGGGCAAGATCGCCATGCCGGACCCTGCCCAGCACGTGACCACTACCCAATGGCTCGCGAATTTGCAGAAGGTCATCGGCCAAGAGAAAGCGGACAAATTTATTCGCGATCTAGCGAGCCAGAAACCGATTCTGGTGGAATCGTTCATCCCATCCGCCGAGCGTGTGACAGGCGGCGAAGTGCCGCTTGCCATCACATACGTGATCTATGCGTACACGTACCCGCAAAAAGGCGCGCCGGTGGACTACTGTGCGCTTGGGAAAGATGATGGGAGACGGGCATTATGCTTTGCTCGGCAACAAAAGCCCTCATCCCAATGCCGGCAAGGCGTTCATCGACTATTTGCTCAGCGAAGACAGCGCGAGAATCCTCGCCAAGATGGGGAATTCGTCAACCGCAAGGGCATCCTACCCGCCGCTTGCCGACGCCGACAAGATCCAATTCGTTCCGATGGACGACTTCAGCATCAAGAGTACGCCGAAAAGAGAAAGAGTTTCAAAAGCTGTTCGCACAGTGATGCTCCATCTAGATGGTTTGGCGACCAAGAGTTAAGATCTGTTCTGCTCTCTTTGGCCGGGAAATAAATCAATGCGAAAGCATGAGCCAACTACCCACAATCGGTTCTCAAAAATTTCTACATCGACGAGAAATACGCCGTCGAGGAAACGGAAAAGAATGATCCGAGTGGGAGCTGCCGCCGAACCACCCATCACCGGTCGGACCCGGCGAAATATCAGCCACGAGAAGCCAGCAGCAGTTAAAGCAAAAAACGACAGTCTGCCACTCAGCATTCCGCCAAATCGGCCTATCGTCCCATTTACACGTTTTTCATTCTAGAGTAATTCTGAATTTAATTTGCGGGAGATTTCGGACAACTTCGAAGCTTCGGTACCGGGAGGACGACCAAGATGATCCAAAAACTTTGCCGAACCGGCCTTGCCATCATCGCAGCGCTGGCCATCGCGAGCAGCGCCGGTCAGGCGTTGGCGCAAGCTGAGCGCTTCGAGATCACCAGCATCAAGGCCATACGGCCGACGCTGGTCAACACCATCGCCGCCTTGCAGGCGGGCGATGTCGCGCGTGCAAAGGCTGCCTTCGAGGCCTACGACTCCGCGTGGAACGGCATCGAAGTCTACGTCAACGTCCGCAGCAAGGCCATGTACCAAACTCTGGAGCACGAGTACCAGGCGCGGATCGCCAAAGCGCTGGATGCCCCCAATCCGAACATCCCGTCACTGCTCGCGGACGCGCAGGCGATGCTGGCTAAATTCGACGAGACCGTCGCCTTGATCTCCCCGATGCCGCCGCTCAATTCATTTTATGACGACGTTGCACGGCTGCGCATCGTGCGCGCACACCTGCGCGAAGTTCCGCCCGCGTTAAAGGCCGGCGACTTCGCGAAGGCGCGGAAGTCCTTTCAAGCCTTCGACGACAACTGGGATAGCATCGAAGATCTCATCAAGGCGCGCAACGCCGACTCCTATGTGGCGATCGAGAAAGGTATGATCGAGATCGAAAAGGCGCTGAAGCCCGACAAACCCGACGTTGCCCAGGTCACCGCCAAGGTCAATGAGGTGATGCGCCTCTACAATGAAGCCCTCGCAGAGGTCGTGAAGGACGCCAGGGCGCGCCAGTAGACGAAGTAACCGACCCGAAAAGCCGTAGCGGAGAACAACTTCTCACTCTTCGTCTCTCTACCCTTCGGGTTTCGGCTCTTCACAAACTCCACGAAGCCCATCAACGCTACTACCATGAGCACAAAACGAAAGAGACCGACCGACAACAACTATGACTATCTGCCGGCCACGGGTCCGCTGTCGAAGACAAACAGGACCTTTCACCGCGCATATAGCGACCTGGTGGCGGCCACTCTTAAGAGACTCGGAGGCGAAGATGCTCCAGTCATCTATTGTCGCCGGTGATACCGTGCATCTCTTGTGGAACGGGGAGGAGAGAAGGCGCGAATAGTCCCGGATCAATACCACAACGCAAAGGCCTTCAGATCATCTTCCGTTTGGTCTTTATCTCTCTCTGCAACCCAATGGAGAGGACCACTTGCAAGATAGGACACGACAAAATCTGGAGAAAGCCATTAATGACGCCATCAAGGCCATCGATGGGATTGCCGAGGATCGATTGCCAGCGGAGATTGAAAGGATCAACAGATCAATCGTGGATCGCTCTCGAAAGTTTGTCGATGAGATCATCGAGCGAGAAGGTTGAGCCATCTCATATCCGAGCCTACGCGCGAAGTGTCGCGCCGCTGCTGCTCAAAAATGTCGCCTTCGCCGCAAAGCTTGAACTGGACAGCCTCCATAGGCAGGTGATGACCTGGAAAAAACGCATGAGTCGGTCGGTATGGAAGTCGCTCTACGTGTTGATTTGTGCCGGTCACCGGGAACGCTATCGAGAAACGACCAAGCAGTACTTTCAGCGATTGGTGGGTGAGAAGAATAGTTTTGATGCAAGGTTTGAAAACCGTGTGATCTATGCGGAGTCGATCCGTGACATTCCTGCAGCACTGGACTTGCTTGCACGGCATATCGTCGATCAGGAAGCCTCCGTTGTATTCTTCGATCATGCCACACGACTCCAAAGGATTTTGCGCCACCAATGCCTCAAGCAGGTATGTGCAAATTGCTTCCGTAAGAGACAAAGATATCATCCGCGGTTGGTTGGACGGCCCGCGTTACTATATTCGGGTCTCCGGGCCACTGGGTCATCCCCAGCTATGCCAGACAAAGGGCGAGGTAACGGAGAAAGGATCGAGACTGAATCGAAGATCCGAAAGTGGTTTCAGGATCTCACCAGGCTAAGTACTTAAGTCAAGTTGTGTCCCCAGCCGTCCGCTCCCCTCGATTTTCCGTTCTCTTAATCTTCTGACGTTTTGAACGATTTGAACGGAGCGTAGCGGTTAAACGCTTTTGAACGCGCTCAGTCTTGAGCACAAGATCTTGTTTCCTCGCCAGGCACTTTTCAGTTTAACAATTCGCTCAGTCAATATAGTTCTCTTGGTGGTGCCTGATTAGTGATCGGAAACCCATGCGACTCTTGCTCGGCATGAAAGACGGTACGCCGCGGATCACGAGACATGCAGAGAGGCGTTGTCTCTTTTGCCTTGATGCGGCTTAACTACGATTTCCACATCTTGACCGAGCGCCACCAGGAACCGCAACAAAGCGTTCCACCGAGAATTACCGAAATTCTCCGCGAAGCACTCTTTGAAGCATCAGGCTGCCCGGATACCCAACAACGCGGCCACCTCGACTTGTTTGAGACCGCGTTCTTTCATGATCCCATCGATCTTCCAAACGAGTTTCGTTCCTTAACGAGATGTTCCCCTGCATCGGGCAGCCGGAGGTCCTAAAGACATTTCCGCTGCTTTTTTTCGTAGCGCCTGCTGTTCGCGACCATCATCTCCTTTGCGATCCGTTCCGCTTTCGCGCAGTCGTTGCCTGATTAACTCGATATCCCGGCGCGGTGTTTCTGCGCCCCGTTTTCGATTTCTTTTGAAAGGCGTGCAACATAAACAAGACATCTGCATATTTCAAAGTGTACTGCATGCGCGGAACGTATCGCCCCGATAGTCTTCAATGATCTCCAGCACCCCTGCTCCACCAAAGCCGCTTAACGCCTTTGCATCACGATGTTTGCCGCCGGTCTGGGCAATCCACAGGGCATATCCCATGCGATGCCGTGCATCCTCGGGAAATTCTCGCAAATCCTTGCGGCTTGATCCAATCAGATCAGAGGTTTAGGTGACGGCTCATCAATCACGTTACAGCTAATATAGTGAATTCACTATATTAGGTCAAGATAACCTTAAACCCATTTGCATCGACGGAGCACTTGCGAACCAGCGGACGATCCCGGATGCCAGCGAGAGTGCCGGGCGCGACCGGACCTTGCACTACATTGCTAGACCATGGATTTTGCTCGAAAACACCTGATCGGGATCGACGAAAAAATTATTCCCAGCATCAACCAAATTGCAAAATCGAAAGAGTTACATCCGCGAAGCTCGTCAATAAATGGTTGCGAGAAAAAATCGCAACGTCAAAGCGAGCGTGATCATTCGGTCAAGCTGCGAAGAATGGGATAAGTGCAGTTTGAGTTTTGGATGAGGGTTTGGTGAGCCGTGATCGCAAAGCGATCCGGGAAAAGATCGAGACGGAATTACACCGGTTCACATCCGTGAACCTCGATGCCCACCGCGCTTCTTCTATGCCGCGCTGTAGCCACCGTCGATGAAGACGGCACCTGGCCGCAGATCAAGTCCGAAGCCGGCGATGCCAGGAAAAAGAACCAAGTCTGCAATCTCCAGCGGCGTCCCGAATCGATGAAGTGGAATACGCGCCTTCACGGGCGCGCTCTTCTCCTCGTCACCCCAGGCCATCTTTCCCATGTCGGTGAGGACGACGGTGGGCGCAACGAGCGTTCGTCCTGAATGTTGAACGGCCCCCATTCGGCAGCCATGACGCGCGTCAACATGTTCAGTCCGCCCTTGGAGGAGCTGTAGGCGCGCATGTCCCTCGCATCCGACCTTGGCAGCCAGGGACGAGACATTGATGATCTTGCCACGCCGCTGTGCCATCATTCCAGGCGCGACCTGTTGCGCCAGCAAGAATGGAGCCCGAGATTGACGGCCTGAGTCTCCTCCCAGTGTTCGACCGTGGTCTCTAGCAGACTCTCGCGATGAAAGACGCCCGCGTTGTTCACGAGGATGTCCACGGTTCCTAGGAACTCGATGGCCCCGGTGACGGCGGTGCGCGGGCCATCGACTGTCCGCAGGTCCGCCTGAATCGCGACGCACCGGCGACCCTTGCCGGCGATGGCTTGCCTCGTCGCTTCGAGGCCCTCTGCATCTCTGCCCACGATGGCGACATCGGCTCCGGCGTCCGGCGAAATCGGTCGCGATCTCCACGCCGATGCCCCGTGAGGCGCCCGTGACCAGAGCCTTTTGCCCTGAAGGCTGAATCGACTGGCGCGGTCAAGCATCGGCTGAAGTCTCCGGGAGTTGACGGGACCTGAAGGAACTTCATAAAGCGCCGCCCATCAATGTCAGCATTGTTGCGCATAGGGTTCACATCCGTATTGAGCAAGAGACAAAGATTGAATCGTCCGCAACTGGCTGATCCTAGCACCGATCATTCGATTCTATCAATCGATCCGATTCCGGGAATTGACACGTTACGCCGGCTCGTTTCGAGCGGTCTTTCAACAAAGTAAAAATTGGAAAACATCCTTGCAGTATTGTACGTTGTTAATAGTAAAATCCGACTGAACATATGCGCAGTTCATTTCCAGGAGGTATGTGACAATGACTCTTCCCATACCAGACGTTTTTACAAATCTATTCGACTTAAACGGTTTCTGCAGCATAGTGACCGGCGCCGGAAAGGAGATAGGCTTGACCTTATCCCGAGCGCTCGCTCACCACGGGAGTGACCTTGTCCTTGTAGGCCGGAGGTCCACTCCGTGGCCAAGGCTTTAGTGAGGTCGCCTAGTTCATGCTGGGCGCCCCCGTGGCGAGCCGAATTTTCTCCGACACTTCCGCAGCCTCGTGGCTGGCCGAGAACACGTTGCGCGGCGACGCCGCGTCGCCAATTTTGTAGACCATCGCCCTCACGCCTGCTCGTTGAAGGTCCTCCGCGAGCCCAAACTGTGGAGACGCGGCCGCCGATTACGACCGCATCGACGGACAACTCGCTCACGCTGCCCCTACTCTGTATTTTCACGCGCTTGCCGGTCAGCAACTCGGCCGTGGTCTCGGGTGAACCACGATCCGGTCGTTCTCCGCGAGTTGGTTGGCGAGGAAGAGTGCCGTGATAGGCGCTTTATCATCGGCTAAGGCGGCGGCCGAGGTGATGATATGAACTTTGACCCCCTGCCGAGCGAGATGCTGAGCGGCGTGGCAGCATTGCGTGGTCACCGCCTAGCATGGCGACTTCGCCGATCCATTCGCCTGCAAGGGCGGTCCATTGCAGAAAAATATCGAACACCGGCACGCTGCAATCTTCTTTGTCAGCCCGGAGAGTGCCGCCACGCGCTCCCGTGGCGACGACCACCACGTCGGGATCCATGGCTCTGACGTCTTCGACGCTGACCGAAGAACCCATGACGACGGGCACGTTCAATTTATGCAACTGAAGGCTCAACCAGTCGGCGAGGGCGCCATGGTCGGGCTGGACTCGGCGGCTGTAGCGGATCTGACCGCCGAGAGTCTCTGAAGCCTCGTGGATCGTAACATTCTGACCTTGTCTTTTCAGCATGCGGGCCGCATGCGTGCCGCAATCCCGCCTCCGACCACCAGGACGCGAAGGGGTGAGGAGACGGTCTTGATAGACCGGGAGGTCTCGAATGTGGTCTGCGGGTTGGCCGCACATCCGTTCGGCACGCGGGCCACGGTCCCTCTCGAGGGCACGTGTTGCAGCCGATACAGGGCAGAATTTCCTGAGGTCGCGCCTCGATCAGCTTGCGCACGTAATGCGGATCGGCATGGAAGGCGCGGGTCAGCGTAATGTACTCGAAGCCTTCTTTCTCCATGACTGCGCTGGCGAATTCCGGATCATTGAGCCGTTGCGCGACACTTACCGGGACGCGGTTGCCGACAACCTTTCGGATTGCGGCTGCATACTGGCACGAATCCTCCCTTGGGAGACTCGGGACCCTGAAACATCTTGGCCGCCGACTCACTGGGTGGCACCGGTGACGTCGATCAGGTCGATGCCAGCGTCGGCCAGCATGCTACAGAACGCCGCGCTCTCCTCGATCTCTAGTCCGCCTTCCACGAACTCGACTGCCGAAATGCGGTACCCGATCGGGTAATCCTTGCCGACCACCGCACGAAGAGCGGCCAAGATCTCGAGCGCGAACCGCGCACGATTCTTCAGCGAGCCGCCGTACTCGTCCGTCCTTCGATTGGAGTGCGGGGATAGGAACTGGCCGATGAGGTAGCCGTGCGCGCCGTGGATGTGAATCATGTCCACCCCGGCCTCCGAGACAGCGGTGCGCCGCCTTAACAAAGGCTTCGATGACGATCTCAATGTCCTCATGAGTCATCTCGCGCGGCACGGAGCCGGATCGATGAACGTGCATGGCACGACGGAGGGCGCGATCGGCTGGCGCTGACTGGCCGTGATCGACGCCTGGCGTCCGCCGTGATTGAGTTCCATCGTGAGCTTGGCCCCGTGCTCGTGGATGGCGTCGGCGATCTTGCGGAGCCCCGGAATGACGGCGTCGTCGTGGCAACCGACTTGGAACGGGTTCCCACGCCCTTCGGGTCTCACATAGATCGACTCGAGCTGAATCAGCGCTACGCCGCCTTTCGCCCGCTCCCGGCTGTAATGGATGTAACGCTCGTTTAAGGTGCCATCAGGTTTGCCATCGCCTTTCCATGGGCCCGGCGATGAACCGGTTTCGCATCTCCATGCCGTTGATCTTGCCGGGACGAAGAAGGTTTTCGAATGCCATAGTCTCCTCCGATCGCAGCTCGAGTGACGTTGGGTTTCGATTAACATGGGCACTATTGCTTCGATGCCCGTTCAGCCCCATCGAGTCAGTTTTGATGAACGCACTCTGAGTTTACGCGCACGAATGCGCGGTGAGAATGATAGGAATTTGCTTTTGGATCTCGACGCGAATAACTGAAACCCGGCTCCATCAGCCGCTTGCGAGCCAGCTGTCAACAGCTCGATAGCGAGTCGGACAAAGAAAAGCAGCCTCCATTCGTCACTTTGGCCGGAGACTATCCGATAAGGTGGTCTTATGTCAACTTGAGCAAGTCAAGCGGGTACGGCTGGACAACTGCTCCCGTTTGGAATAAACGCCGTGAGCATTGGCCCCTAGATTCTTCCAAACTCCGCCGCGCAGCTAACGGATTCGAGCCTGGTCGTCCGCGCCAAGCGATCTCCGACACCGCGTGCCCTGCAGTTCCATTGTAGACCTTCGCCGTCCCTCAAGTGCTGACTCATAACAACGACGTGAACCGGAGCGCCAAGCAGCGGCGCTGCTTGGTTCCCGTCGCGCTTTGCGCGCCGGCGCCCGGTTGCGCCGAGTGTTAGCCGATACAACTGCCACGTGATTGACAAGGTGATTCGCTTCTCTATGATACCGATGCAAGCAAAAACTGCCCAAACGACCCGAGAAGGAGGAAAAGTCATGGCCGTGAAAGTGCTTGAGCTACATCACCACGGAATCCGAGTAGGCCCCACACCCGAGCATGCTGAGCAAGGCCCTCACCTTCTACCGCGACGTGCTGGGACTGACCCCAGATCCCGGACGCCCAGAGATCCCAGGCGTCCCCGGGCTACTGGATGGATTTGGGCCACACGCCAGATTCACCTGATGGGAGTTAGCGGTCCTTCCAAGTACGCGAAAGGCGAACGGCAGGATCCGACGCTCGACCCATGTGGCACTGGCGGTGCCGGACGTCCAGGAGACCAAGCGCGAGCTGGACCGGCTCGGCGTCAAATACTGGACGTTGGCCGGCGTAGTGGGGCCGCACACTCGAACAGATCTTCATGGACGACCCGTTCGGTAATATGATCGAGCTGCACCAAATCGGCACATGTCGTTGCAACAAGAGTGCACTGGGGAACTGAAGCGTCACCCAGGGACCCTTTTCGTTTCTGTCCCGCTCCTCGCCATGATGTCTTCTAGGCAATAGCAGTTTATTGAAGCAGGCGAGGAAAGCCGTGCCTTCAATGCCACGCAAGGTCGACACCAACGCGCTCCGTGTGGCTATCATCGGCGGCTCGATGGGCGGGTTAACGACGGCGTTGCTGCTTCGCACCCTCGGCCACGATGTCGACGTGTTCGAGCGAGCGACCGGCGAGTTGACCGGGTTCGGAGCGGGGATCGTGGCGCACGAAGTGAGCGTTCGATACTTCGTGGAACGAACGACGACTTCGCTCGGCAACATGGGTCGACCAGCAACGGGTCAAATCTTTTGTTGCACGTTGTTGACCGTTCCCTCACGCGCCCTGCTCACGACACAATTCAACTTGCTGGATTTTCAATTACGTCTGACGCTTGACTATCAAGAAGAAATTTGACCCCAGTCAGAATGATCCAAAGCATCGACGCCGAAGCGCTAATCAAGCAAGCAGCGGAGTATTCCGGCTAGGCGAGCGAGTTTACCAGGAAACGGGGGCGGCATCGGCAGGAACGGGCGCTAGTGATGGAGCTATTGTATCGATACAGCGGGCTTAAGCAGCGGATGATCGCCGAGCGGTTTGGAGTTTGGATGAGGGTTTGGTGAGCCGCGATCGCAGAGCGATCCGCGAAAAGATCGAGACTGAACCGAAGATCCGAAAGTGGTTTCAGGATCTCACCAGGCTAAGTACTTAAGTCAAGATTTGGCCACTAGCGGACGTTTCTTTGCGCAGGAAAAAAGTACGTGACCCTATTTGACAGATTTACGAACCCAATTTACGTTTTCTTCGGACTGGCGAATGGCGTTTGCCTTGATGACGCCGGGCGACAGTCTTCCAGAATTCGTCGTGTGACACTGGCTTTACCTGCTTTAATGCTTCTTCGTGATTTAGCAAGCAAAGACTGGAACCGGCGCGAGTGGGCTAGCATCAGCCGTTCCAAATCGTCATTATCCTTAGGCGCCAGTAATACTGCGGCAGCCTTGCCGTTGCGCGTAATAATGACCGGGCCCTCATTCTGCGCATTCGTCTACATAAGCACTGAGATGGGCTTTCACGTCCGCGAGCGCTGCGATCTTCATAATTCAAACTCCTGTCCGCCAATAAACAACCGATTGCCTTTTTTCACGCCGATCGCCAAGACAGAGACAGTCTTTTCCTCATGATTCACGTCGTAAAAAACACGAAACGAGTTGTTCGGCCCAAAACGCAATTCCCAAGTCGCGGAATAGAACGGAGAAAATATCGTCAGGGTCTTGAGATCGGACTGAGTCCAAGCTTCCCTAACTGATTGCCGGGATAGACGCCTATGCTGATGCTTAGGGTGTAATTTGCTCGTAGGAAAACTTGTGGCATTCGGCGCGTTCGCTCGCGTGTTCGATCGGTGATAGCGCAAATTTGGCCACGTTCTTGTCAAGATCTAAAAAAGAGGTATTTTCATCTAGATCTTTGGTCTCGGCGACTTCGGCCGCACGGAATCTGAGATGTGAAGCGTATCGGTATCCTGAAAGTATTTTATTTTCATGGCTCGGAACGTCCTGTCGAAAATGCATTATGAACAGTTTCTTGATCAGGAAGCAAGATGACTCTCAAATACCTACCATCCATTTCATCGATCTGGGCCCAGCGGCGAATTCTGACCGTCTTGCTTGTATCACTTAACCTCTGCGTCCTCGAGACAACTGGAACTATTGGAAACGTCTGCAACGATTGGAACAGGCTTCAGTTTTTGCGATATTGAAGTGCAAGGGCTATTGCATCGGTACGGCGGGCTTAAGCAGCGCCTGATCGCTGTGCGGTTTTTGGAGGTTTGGATGAGGTTCGGTGAGCCGCGATCGTAGAAAGCGATCCGGGAAAAGTTCGAGACTGAACGAAGATCCGAAAAAGCGGTTCAGGATCTCCCGCAGGCTAAGTACTTAGAAGTCAAGATGCGGGAACCGGGTAAAGCTACAGAGGCAGGTGACAGTGAAAGTGGCTAGAGGGCGGAAAAACTTGCTCCCGCCGGCAGAGCATTGCTGAAACTCCGGAACATAGCGCGGTCCGACCGGGAAGGGTTCCTTAAAGGAAATTCGATCGTAGACCCACCTGACCCTATTTTCATCGAAGGCGGAAGTGCCCGCGTAGAACGCGCGGATTTGTATTCACTGATCATCTTGATCGGCGCTCAAAACGGGATATCATCTTGCTGATTTAGGCGCTAGCGCTCGCTCGCCCTTCAACTACACATTTTCGCCGTTCCAAAGCCTCAATAAATTTGGTCCCACTGGTTACGTGATTGAAAATCAAAGACTTTCGTCGTAATTCAGGACACGATTATCATGCGCGAAGCTGTGGTCGTTCGGACCGATTAAAAGCCTCTCCAGTGTCGAGATACTCGATTTTGCAAATCCGCTCCGTCATTTCGAACTCGATATCGCCGTTCTCCTTGGGAGTGCCTAACGTACTCGCCGACAAGACTGTGTAGCGGCTTTCGCGCTCAGTAGAAATACCTCGTTTATCAAACGGCGCGCATGTACTTAACGACGAAAGTGTGTAGTCGATCTAATCCCGCTTCCAGTTCATTCTTTTCGATCGCTTCTCGCACCGACTTTTGCCAGCGTTGCAAAGTCCCTTTCCACTTTGTGTTTGGAGTGATTGCCTCGATCTCAGGTACTGGCTGATCTTGAATTAGACGCTTTACCAGTCCGGCGGCGTTTCAAAGATTTGCTTCCAGTCCTGGGTTACGCCCCGTTCTTTTCGACATATAACAAGAGGTCTTCAAGGAGCTTTCCGACAGCGTAGTTCGGCTCGACGCTCCAGAAGGCCCGCAAGCGATTCGCCTTTGAGCCGCTGCCGTAGTCATATTTTGAATCATAGATGAAGTGCCACACCTGCTATCAAAAGTATGAATTCATCTGAACGTTGATTCGAAGAATTCCCAAAACATATACCCTCCTCCCATACCAAAGGCTTTTTCGAGATTTCCTTTTTCCCACAATTGATAGGTCGGACATAATATCTCCGTTCGGATAGTGGGCGCAATTTCACGATGATCGTTGTTCCAAAGACCTTCCGGTGTATCGTTGCAAAGTAGTTGCGGCGTTTCGCCATAGCGAGTGGATTGCGCCCGGTCAAGCATGCGCTCGAACTGGACGTAGTTGTCGAGAGCTTCATCACAGTAACGACAGATGCGATATGCTCCCGTAATTTGGGATGGCCGATATCGTCGGTCAGCCTTCTGTGGAGCTGATGCTTATGTCGCCCCTTATGATGTGCTCGAGGCGTTATTTTTGAGTTCATCGAGAACGGCCGGAGCCAAGCGTTTGTAGATTATATCGTTGATTAGAATTTATTTAAAAATTGCTGGGGTTTTTTACCGTGTCTTTCGGATATTCCAATCCTCTAATCCTGAACAAGTGTCAATAAAAATCGTCGGGGAAAGTGTGTACCCCTACATGGGGTTGCAAAGCTCCTTCGCAATAAAGGCACTCGAGGATTTTCTAGCGCGTTTCTGGCGCGGTCCTTCCTGATACCCTGTCGCTTCATCGATCAATGCAATGATGCCGACGTTGGCTAGAGGCTCTCATGAGAATGTCGGCAGCTCTTATGATATGGGCATACTGTTTTGGAACCGCCTCTTTATCTCTCAGCGTCGCGTCTCTGAATTTGAGATAAACTTCGGCGACTTTTGGGAGTAAGGTCGCGTCGTAACCCACTCCTCTGCCGCACTCCTGCTGCGATAAAATATAGGGTGGTGGATTCCAGTAAGTCTTCCGAGAGAAAAGGCTTGAGGGCATCAGCCTGTAAGAAAAATGGCAATCCTTCGACGGTGCTCAAGACTCCTGTTCCAGCTTTCGGAGATCGCGATCTTCCCAAGGATCGTAAAAAGTCGCTTGGGTAATAATCCTCTTGCCGTTCGGCAAAACGGCGCACGACGCAGGAGCGGTCCCCGAGCTTAAAAACGCCTTCGTAATCAGCCATCGGAGATCGCTAGACCAACGCGCAGACGCTGCCGTCCGAGCGATTTCTTGTCTTTTAAGTGAGCTAAGCGACCAGCGCGCTGCTTTGCCACCCCGCCGCTATTTTGATCTTTTTCAGTCATGCTTACTCCTCTTTTCCCTGTTTTATGCTTGCATAATCACATATGCAAGCATTCAAGTCAAACAGTACAACATGCTTGCTGGATGAAAGATTAGAGTTAGTACTGGTGATCCATTCGGTGAGAGAGGCTGATCTGGGGCCAGGTCTTGCAATCACACATTTATCGAGAACTGCGACTTAACCCGAGCAACCCCAAAATCCAGCCCTCTTCGCTACGGATGAGATGATCTTCCGCTGATCCGCTTTCCGATGCCCGGCAGGATCGCGAATTCCTTCATGAGTAAGTTCCTTCTGGTCGAGGTCACGCGCCCAGTGCCACATTACTCGCACTTGGCCGCGGTCACTTAATCGTGTCGTTAAGAGGCATGCGAACACTCGGATAGATTTCGGCATGCAGAATTCGAATCGCCGGATCGAGCCATCTTCCACTCCCTGCGCGCCCATCCGGTTTCGAAAGGCCAGACGGCGGAGCAGTTGGCGAATTTGAAATCGAAACGAATGTTTTGAAGGCGCGGGATGCCTGTGAGCACTTGGCTGCCGACGCTGCCCGTGCCGAAGAGACGGAAACGGGCTATCGCTTTTCGCTCTCCTGTCGGTGATACGAAGCGGAGCGATAGTCCCGGTCGCACAAACGAAGGGCTGCGCCGGCTATTTTCTGCGGGATGCAAGCGTAACTACCGGGCTTGAAGAGACACCAGAACGGACCCGGTGAGGCCGAACTCGATACTGCGGCGTTGATGGCGCTCGCGACCTCGAAGCGATTGCTGCGGTTCGTCGGTTGTCGGCCTGGCTCGGTCCGAGGTCATCCTGGACGCACTTGCTTGAGATACTGCCAGACGACGCGCCAAGGCGGCAGCTCGCCGGAAACCGACTTGCGATGGCAACGACGCGAAGCCGGCGGGATAGCCATATCCGAAGTCGGCGCAGAGTAGCACGCGGCCGTTTGTTCGCCGCGACAACGGGCTCGGAGCTGCGCACGGATGAGGTGCTCAGCCTCGGTTCTCGACGGCGGGCTCACCGTAGTTGGCGCGTTGGCTGCAGAAGGCCCATGTGCAATCCAGATGCAGATCCTGCCTTCCCGCACGACGCCGATTGCTTCCGGACCAGTCTACCATTACATATGCGTCGAATAGCGGCATCTTTAACATCCGCTCGTCGAGGGGTTGACATCGTTACCTTTGACATCCGAACCTAACGCAGACAAATGTTAGCGAATGGCGTGCGGTTGGACCACGGTGAGCCAGCAAATCTAAAAGCCTCTGACCTACACGGCCGCTCCAACGAAGAAGAATGCCCCGGGTTGATCGTGTCGAGGGCTTTGCTTCTTTGATATTTAGCACGTTTTGTTTCTAGCGCAAAGGAACGTTTCGTAACAAGCAAATAAACAAAGCCTGACACGATTTCGTGCCCAACAGATAGTGCGGCAGTTCGCCGACGCATGATCATCGGACGAATGCGGAATCGAAATCAATTTTCCAACAGCGGCTTCAATTTTTGAATCGTATCCTGCGACGGCACGCCGGCTTCTTTGATCAGCGCGTCGAGCTCATCGCCCGTCGCCGGCGTGATGTCGAGACCTTTCTTTTGCGTCGGCGATCAGCTCGCCGTCGCTCATCATCTTGGTGAAACCATCGCGCAACATTTTCAATCGATCGCCAGGCATACCCGGAGGGCCGAATAACGGCCGGCCCATGTCGTCGGGAATGAGCAGAATTTTCGCCAAGCGTCGATAGATCTCGCTACTCTTGTTTTTGTCCATCAACTCCCACAGCGTCGGCACGTTCGCCATGCGCGGGTCGCGCTTGGCGCCGCCCTGGACGAGCACGCGCACGAAACCGCTCTTGGCCCAAGTCCGCCCGGGCTCACTGCCGAAGAAAGCCTGCACCGTGCCGCTAAAGCACTGCACTTCGTTTTTCTCGATCGCCAGATTGACATCGGACGCCCCGGGATAGCCGGGCACGAGCATCAACTTGAGTCCGAACGTGTCCTGCAAAAGCCGGGGAAATAATACGCCGAGCTGCCGATGCCGGTGGAACCGCATTTGGGCGTTTCCGCCACCGTGCGCATATCTTCCAGAGTTTTGATTCCCGTATCCGCGCGCACGTAGAAAATTCGATCCGTTTTCTCGGGCGAGCCGATATAACTGAACTTGAACCAATCGAACTGAACTTCCTTTTTCCCCGTCACCTGATCGATATACATCGCCGGACCGACCACACCGAGCGTCAACCCGTCCGGTTTGGCGACGCTATAAATATAATTCGCCGCGATCATCGATCCGCCGCCGAGTCATATTCTGCACGACAAAGGTCGGGTTGCCGGGCACGAATTTACCTCAAATGATTGGCAATCACCCGCGCCCAAACATCGAAGGCGCCACCGGCTGCGAAAGCCGACCCGGATCTGCACGGTCTTGCCTTGGTAGAAAGGCGTTTGCGCCGCCGCCGGTGAAATAGCGAGCAAGCTTAAAATTATGAAAAGCAAGAGTTGTCTTCACTCAATACACCTCTCTGTTTATTGCCTGATAGCCGAATGATTATCAGCAAAGCACTTGTTAACAGACTTCTCGGATTATTTCACGGGGCCGCCAAAAACGGGATCGGGGGTCAGACGCTAAGGTCGGGTCTTGCAATACAACAATTAGTCATCCTCATGGTCTGGGGCCGGAGCTATTCCTCGGACCCATCCGCATTGACTTATTTTCGCCTGACAAACAGTTGCTGCATCAACTTGTCCCACTCGGCGTATTTTTGTCCGCTTCTTAGTCCCGGCCCGAACTAACCAACTGCATGCGCTACATGGGCCGATCAATCTGCTGACGGGTGTTTGAACTCACGCAACAGCGGCGCGAGTTCAACAGTCTTCAGCGCGCCGACAGCTGCTTCCCAACGCCCCTCCGCACAGAGGCCCTGTACACCCGCATCCTCGTATGCTTGAAGGAGCGCTTCAAGGCATGCGTCTCGAATGCGTTTCGCGAGATCTTCCAGTTCCATATAGCTCCCTTAGAACGAACGTCTAGAGTATATCGCTTATCCGCAAAACTGGAACAATCCAAGCCCGACCCTGGTCCGAGACCGGCGAATGGTAACCGACACCGGTTTTCTCCAGCTTGTCCGACAGCGACTTCATGCCGGGAGGTCGATGGTCGTGGATCCCCCGCTGCCGTTTTCTGGTGGACGCCGCCGGTTTCGTTGGGTATATTTCGGCTATGGCTGCACATGATCACGATCATAATGAGGGCTCCAACCTTTCCGAGGTGGAGCTGCGGGTGCGCGCGCTCGAAACGATATTGGTCGACAAGGGATATATCGAACCGGCCGCGCTCGATCGCATCGTCGAGCTTTATGAAACTAAAATCGGCCCGCATATCGGCGCGCAAGTTATCGCCAAGGCGTGGAGCGATCCTGCCTTTCGGCAGTCGCTCCTAGAGGATGCGAGCAAGGCGGTCAACGCGTTTACACAAGTGGGCAGCGTGGGCGAGCACTTGATCGCCGTGGAGAACACGCCGCAGGTGCACAACATGATCGTGTGCACGTTGTGCTCGTGCTATCCGACCGACGTGCTCGGCCTCCCGCCGGCATGGTACAAGTCCTTCGCTTACCGCTCGCGCGCCGTCAAGGAACCCCGCGCGGTGCTGGCGGATTTCGGCGTCGCGCTGCCGGCCGAGACCGAGATCCGGGTTTGGGATTCGACGGCCGAGACGCGATATGTGGTCGTGCCGATGCGTCCGGCCGGAACCGAGGGCTGGAGCGAGGCCCAGCTTGCCAAATTGATCACGCGCGACAGCATGATCGGCGCCGGTTTGCCGAAAAAGCCAAGTGAGGTGGCCTGATGGACGGCGTGCACGATATGGGCGGCATGGACGGTTTCGGCAAGGTCGAGCCCGAGCCGAACGAGCCGGTTTTTCATCATCGCTGGGAGGGGCGCGTGCTGGCGATGAGCCGCGCGCATCGGCGTCTTCCGCGCCTGGACCATCGATACCAGCCGTCATGCAATCGAATTGATGGCGCCGTCGATCTATTTGACCCGCCCTTATTACGAGAAATGGTTTCTGCGCAACCAACAGTTGCTCATTGAGCGCGGCCTTATCGACTCTGACGAGGTCGCCGCCGGGCGCGCCCTGCGCCCCGCCAAAAGCATGAAGCGCGGCCCGTTCACACTGGCCGATGTCGAAAAAGTCACGCGCCGCGGTTCGTATGGACGACCGGCGCCCGCGCCGGCACGGTTCAAAGTGGGCGACCGCGTGCGCGCGAAAAACATTCACCCAACGACGCATACGCGCTTGCCCCGTTATGCGCGCGGCCACGTGGGTGTGGTCGAGCGCCTGCATGGCGCGCACATCTTTCCCGACTCCGCGGCTGCCGGCAAAGGCGAAGATCCGCAGTGGCTTTATACCGTGCGCTTCGATGCCCAGGAGCTTTGGGGCGCGGACGCGGACCCAAAGTTGAAAGTTTCCATCGAAGCGTTTGAGCCTTACCTCGAACATGTCTGAATCATCATTCATTGAACCGCAAGCCGCCCGGCGCGCAGCGGAAGCGCTTCCGGGCATTCCGCGCGACGCGAATGGCCCAGTCTTCCGCGCACCCTGGGAAGCCCATGCGTTTGCGATGGCGCTGGCGCTGCACGAAAAAGGTCTCTTTGCCTGGACCGAGTGGTCCGCGATGCTTGGTGAGGAGATCAAGAAAGCGCAGGCGGCTGGCGATCCCGACACCGGAGAAACCTACTACCGCCATTGGCTCGCGACGCTCGAACGCATGGTCGCGGCAAAGGCGCGACCTCGGCGCAAGCGCTTGAGCATCATTACCAAGCCTGGGAACGCGCGATGCAAGAGAACGCCTCATGGCAAACCCATTGAGTTAAGAGCGGAAGACTTTCGTAAGTGATGGTCTGCGCTAACGACATCTTCTCTCGCAGATGATGGGACAAAGAGCGGCAAGATCATCAACATCTCGTCATCCACCGCCTATTGCGGGGGCGACAGAGCCGTCTAGGCTAGGGTCAAGATCTTGACTTAAGTACTTAGCCTCGATCTTTTGGGCAAACTATAATGCTTCAAATCCCGTAGCATCGTCTGGGATTGTCGGAAAGTAATTTTCCGTTTGACCTGCGGATTGGAGGCCCTCCATCGCTTTGAACCGGCTGAGAAAGCGCTGTTCCGATGGTTCAGCGTTCAATGGTTCAATCGCCACTGGCACGGATAAGTCCGGTAATCTGCCGAGCGCGCGCACCCGAGCGAGGATATACCCCTTGAGTCGGTGAAGAAAGCCAAGGCACTGGTTCTCGCTCGAAGCTCCGGCCGCCGGCTTCCGGCCTCGACCCTCGAATGGAATAAGATCAGGATTTGCGCTTAGATACGCGTTCTTCCAGCCGTCCAGCTTGATGTGTGAGCAGTAATCTTTCGGGGAAGCTCGGCCTTTAACGCTTGAGGTACGACGGCGCGTCCGTCGGCGGTTCGGCGCCAACAACATTTGCCATCATCGCAGTCGTGAAGAAATGGCCGATCACGCCGACCACGTCGGCGAGGCGTTGATAGCCAAGCGCCGATTCAGCGGCCTTGAAGATGTCGTCTCCTAGCGACCCGGTCGCCAGCAGTTCACGCGCCACGGCGTGCACCATCTCGTCGGCGCTGTCCGTGAATTTCGGCTGTTCCCCGCGTTGATGGCCTCGATCACGGCCCGGTCAACGCCTGCGGCCAGCGCCATCGCCGCTTGCGCGCTCAGGGGTAAGCGGCGCTCCAGTGTCGCGCCGTCATCAGCGACACGATCCGAACCTGCGCGGGTGTCAACGAACAGTCAAGGAGATGCGCACTCGATGCGTTGCTGAACCTGCCAGAGGCCCGGCGAATACGCATAGCCGACCGATGGTCCTCTGCCGACCCGCCCTGTCGTTGCCAGGGTCGCGTCGTAAACCTTCTGCTGTTCCGCGTCCATCTCGTTTCGGCTCAACACGGGTATTCTCGACATGGTTCCACTCCTGATTGCCCGTTGGCCCGAGGCTGGCGGTAGCGGATCCTGGGCCAGGCCGATCCGTGAGCTCTGGCACAATCTGACGTTCTCTAATCCTATCAGGCCACATACGTTTCGGGAATTCCGGAACATAAAGCCAAGAGCATCAGTGTCGGTCACGTGCGGATGATTGAAGCTTCGACTTGAGGTTCGGCAAATCCGTCTGGATGATCTCCCAAACAATCTCTACGTCGATGTTGAAATAATCGTGAACGATGCGATTTCTCAGGCCGATGATTTTTGCGCCACTCGATCTCCGGGTGCTGGGCTCAGAAATCCTCCGGCAGGCGATTGGCGGCTTCGCCGATGATTTCCAGATTGCGGACGACAGGTCGATGGTTTTATCGTCCTTTATGAAAGTGTCGTGATCCAGTCCGGCTACGTAACGTTGGATTTTCTCAATCGCTTCCCAAATATCCTCGACAAGAAGCGGCGTTGCCCTACGGGACATCAACCAAGTCCTCTTTGATGATCTCCCAATAACGTGGCTTGATCGCCCGGCGCGAGACGACTTCGGTGCGAATGCGCCAAGGGCATCCTCAATTCGGTCCGCGAGCTCAACGAAGCCGAGACCGATCTGGGGTTCGATTTCCACCAAAATATCCACGTCGCTGTCTTCGCCGCTGATCCTCGCGCGCATAGGAACCGAAAAGGGCGAGTCTTTTAAGCCATAGCGCCGCACCAGTTCTGGTTTCCTTCCGCAAGATTTCTAAGATTTCGGCTTTGTGTTTTCATGGGGGCTATCTCGCTCGCCGACGCTCCTTAACGTGCCGATTATAGCAAAGGCGGCAGAACTGAAACCTCAGGTAAGCGACCGCAGTCGCCCCTCCTTTCGGGGTCGTGACGTAGGGGTCAAGTCGTTACTTTTGACAATCATCGGTCGCGCCACGGGAACCGTAGCTAGCTCGCCTTCCGCATCTCGCTGGCCAATACTTCAGTCGTGCGATTGATCACTAGGCGGTGCAGGAAATATTGAGATTCTTGGCAGCGAAAAATCGAAAAGGGAGTCATGATCCGCGCACACTTTCCCAGAAAAGTTCGTCTACGGCTACCTGATCCCGAATCAGTCCGTCCTCGAGCAGTTGCTCAACGATCAAGCAGAGCATCGCCCGATTTTTGAAAGTCCTGACACGCACGGATCTGGGCCGAACACCGATTCGCCCGGTTCTAGGCCGGCTTCCTTCGAAGAATAAGCCTGGCAGCGGGATCGCGCCGGTAGGCCTCCTGCTTCGAGCGCTCGAAAGCGTCGAACAGGGCTTCCGGGAAGCCAGGGATTCTCCTCCACCACACGCTGCTGAATCCCCACAAGGTGATTGACGGGAGTGAACCCCGCGGTCCGGTAAAATTCCTCCATGAAGCCTCGTCCGCCATCGGGGAACAGGGGTCGGACATTGGGCGATTTGGTGTCAATGGGGATGTTCGTGGCATTCGCGGCATCGAGGCTCGCCGGACTGTAGCATCTCGTTGGCCTCGTCCTCGCGATTCGAAGAAGGTGATGGAAACCCCTGGCGGGGATCGTCCTTCAAACCGAGCAGCACCGAATGGCTTTCGTTCCCTATCCGGCCATTATACCACGCGATATCCCGGCTCTGGATTCCGTATAATCGATCAATCATGGCTCGAAACCAGACAAAGGCGGTCTGCGTGTAATCCGCCACGGCCAGACGCTTTCCTTTCATGTCGCCCGCACCTGTGATGCCCGACTGCACGTTGACCCAAGTGTTCAGCTGTAACAATGCCCGGCTAAGAAAGATGGGGATGGCTGTCCATTGCCAACGGGCGGAAGGCCTGGAGCGAAACGATCACATAGTCTGAAATGGAAAACTCGAATACGTCGAAAGCATTGTCCCTGAGCTGCGCGGCGAATAACTCGCCGGGGTTTTGAAGGTGGTCTGCCAGTGAATGTCGACGCCCTTCACTTGGACAGCACCATGAACCAACGGCGCTGACCTTTGGGTTCGTAGAAAACGCGCCCTTCAATGTAAGCATCGGTATCCTCCCTGAAAAAGGGCTTCCGCATCTCACTGGCCAATATTTCGTTGACTAGCGACTAAGCGACATTGAGTGTTCAAATGGTTCAAGCCGTTCAAATCGTTCAAACCGTTGAGATCAAAACCCTCGCTGACCGAACAGAGGTTCTCGCGTCCAACCGGATCGCGATGAGCTTTCTTGGCTCGTCGCCCACAGTTGGCCGACCGTAGAGCCCAGAGGGCTCAAGTCGGCTTTTAACTTATAAGTGACTTTTCCTCAATGTGTCCGAACAATCTGCCGAGCGATCCGTCCTCGGATATTCTCGCTTTCACACCACGATTGTATACAAACACTCGCACGCTTGACGGCACGCGCCGGTTCGACGATAGGGTGTTAAGGATTTGCTATAGATATAAACGGGACAAGACTAAACGGCACAAGACCAGGAGATAAAATCATGGCAACCACAACGGAGCGCCCTCTCGCTGATGCGCTCACCGCAATCAAGACGCGCCGCTCGGTGAAGGAGTACGTTCCCACCGAGATTCCTCGGGAGTGGATCGAGGAGCTGCTCGACGCCGCCCACTGGGCGCCCAACCACAAATTGACCCATCCCTGGCGTTTCCACGTGTTCTCCGGAGAGGGGCGCGAGCGATTGGTCGGAGCCCGACAGGCGGCGGTACGTTGGGCTGCGGAGAAAAAGGGTCAGCAGGCGAGCGAA